>Ga0272449_1000204_pt1 | contig 76622 bp, 77 predicted proteins | sample YNPCB0241_FD_198679 | JGI IMG/M metagenome (GOLD analysis project Ga0272449, IMG submission 198679) | Hot spring sediment microbial communities from Yellowstone National Park, WY, United States - YNP-CB-024-1 | ecosystem: Environmental > Aquatic > Thermal springs > Hot (42-90C) > Sediment...
GTCTCTCTTTTGCAACTTCAAAGTTTATTGTAGGTGCATATACACTTGGAGATGGAAGAACTCCTACAAGCATTGCAGATTCTGATAGAGTTAAATCTTTTGCATGTTTTCCAAAATATCTTCTTGCTGCCGCTTCAACTCCATATGCTCCTGAACCAAAATAGACTTGATTAATATAATAAGTTAATATCTCCTCTTTTGAATATAATTTTTCAATACGAAGAGCAAGGATCATCTCTTTGATTTTTCTTTCAAGAGTAACTTCTTTGCTTAAAAATAGTTCTCTTGCAAGTTGCATTGTGATTGTTGAGAATCCAGAAACTATTGTCCTTGCTTTAAGATTTGTATATAGTGCCCTGAACATTGCAATGAAATCTACACCTTTATGCTGATAGAATCTTTCATCTTCACTAGCAATTAAAGCATCTATGAAATTTTTTGAGACATCACTTAAAGTTACAAAAATTCTATTTTCCGAAAAGAAAACAACTTTTATTAAATTACCATCTCTATCATATATTTCAGAAGATTGTGGAGGTTCATATTGTATATCTTTTATATCAGGAAGGGATAATGCATATTCACTATAAATTCTATAAATATAAATTCCTCCAATAATTACTATTACAAAAATAATTATTAATATTGTAAGAATTATTTTTAAAAATAATCTTTTTGTTTTTCTTTTTTCTTTCACAATTTAATATTATATAATCTTTTTTAAATTTTTAAAAGTTTATGGAAAACTTTTATATTCTATATTTGGATTTATACAATCTATTAATCTTATTTTTTCAAATCCTATTTTTCTAAACTCTTCAATTAAATCTTCTGAAATTTTATTTATTAAACTCCATGCAACTATTTTACAAAAAAAACAAGCATTTTCTCTACTCATAAAATCCATAAAGATTTCAATTTCTTTATCTTTTATAGTATAACCTGTTACTATACCTAAATTTAATATATTTTCTCCTGTCTCAGGATCTTTTACTCTTTTAAAAATATTAACTATTTCTTTATCCATTTAGACCTCCACTTTAAAAATTGCTCTTAAAATATAACCCATAATATAAGATAGAATTGCTACTCCAAAACTCAAAGAAAACATTTCAAAAAATCTTTTTTTTAGAGGAACTTCTTTAACAATAGAAATAAAAACCGAAACAACAAAAACTGTAACTATTGCCATTATTAATGTCAATAAAAATGAAATTAGATAATTTTTAAAAATTAAATATGGATAAATTAAGACAATAACAGTTAGTATATATGTTATACCTGTATAAAATGCTGCTTTAATTGCTTCTTCACTATTTTCTGCTCTTTTTGAAAGATATTCTGAAGATGCCATAGATAGTGATGCTGCAAAACCAGTTATAAAACCAACAATAAAAATTAAGTTTGTATTTCTCAAAGTAAATGTGAACCCAGCAATTGCTCCTGTTAATTCTATTAATGCATCATTTATTCCAAGAACAATAGAACCAATGAAATTTACTTTTTCTTCATCAATTAAATTTGCTAACTCTTTTTCATGTTCATTCTCTTCCTCTAAAACCTTCAAAAATGTCTCTTTTCCTTCAATATTTAAATTTTTTATAAAATTTGAATAATTTTCTTGTGCTCTCTTTTCTCCATTCTCCATTAATTTAATTGCAAAAGTAAATCCAAATATATAAGATAAAATTAGATTTAAAAATATAAAAAATTTTTTCTCTTTAACTTCTCTATTAGTAAATTTTTTAATTATATTATAGTGTTTTAACTCCTCTTTTGAAATTTTTTCTAAAACCCCCCTATTTTCTCCTTTAACCCTTTTTGAAATTAAATCATAAAAAATTTTTTCTGTTTTTTCAAAAGATTGAAATTCTAATAATTTTTTTAAACTTTCTTCTGTTAGAGCTTTCAAATCTCCTCTAAAAGTGAAGTAAATGTATCGTGATGTTCCTCTTCATCTTTTAAGATATCCTCAAAGATTTTCTTTGTTGTAAAATCTCCCTCATCCATTGCAACTCTAATAATTTCCTTGTAAAGAGTTATAGCATTCTCTTCATCCTTTTTATCTTGCTCAATCATCTCCTTTAAATTATTTCCAACAAAGATTGGACTTGGTTTTGTAGTTGGAATTCCACCAAGATAGAACAATCTCTCTGCAATAATTTCTGCATGCTTCATCTCCTGAATTGAAATTTCTTTTAACTCTTCTATAACAGCAAAATGTTTAACTCCTCTCCATTGAACATGTTGCCACATGTACTGAATCGAAACCTGCAATTCTCTTGCAATCGCTTGATTCAATAAATCAAGTAATTTTTCAGATGCCATAAGGCACCTCCTTTAAATTAATTTTTAATTTTATATTTAACAATAAATTTATCTTCATCTTTTCTATTTACTTCTTCTATAAAAAATTTTAAATTACTTTTATCTTCAATTAAATATCTTAAATCTTCAAAATGTTCATCAAAACAGCATGAATATGAAGCAACACTTCCTGTAAATTCAACAACAATTTCATCATCTTTATTTTTTAATGTTTTTGCTTTACATTCTGGATTTCTCAATTCATTAAACTTTTTTATAATCTTTCTTAAAATTCTTGAATTCATAACAAATTCAACTCCTTATGTTTATTCACAAATTTATTTACAAAATCATCTAAAGTTCTATAATCATCTTCTCTTGGATCACCTTTAATTAAAACCTCTCCTAGATATTCTGCTTTAATATTTTTTAATGTCTCTTTTATGATATTTGGCATCTGTCCTCCCCATCCATATGAACCAACTATACCTATAAATTTTGTTTTTGGTTTCAATATGTTTGTTACATAGGTTGCATATAAGGCAAGAGGATGTGGTCCAGTTAAAACAGTTGGAGTTGCAAGAACTAAAGATGCACTATCGACTAAAGACATTGCAATTTCCCCAATATCTGAATTAGTTAAATTAAACCTTTTAATATTAATACCTTCTTCAACAAATCTTTTTGTCAAAAAATCAACAATGTTTTTAGTGCTTCCATGCATTGAAACATAAAGTATAACTAAAGAATTTTTTACACTTTCAGAAACCCATTCATTGTAAAGATTCAAGATAAATTCTGGTTTATCATATAAATATCCATGACTTGGTGCTATTATTTTAAAATCGAAATCCTTTATTTTCTCCAAATTTTTAATTATTATATTTCTAAATGGCATCATAATTTCTGCATAATATCTTTTTGCACTCTCTTCTGCTTTTGCATAATCATCAACAAAAATTGAACTTGTTGCAATATGTGAACCAAAGAAATCGCATGTAAAAAGAATTTTATCTTCAATAAGATAAGTTACAAAAGTTTCAGGCCAATGAACCCATGGTGTGAAAATAAATTTAAAAGTTTTATTTCCCAATTTTAACTCTTCTAAATCTTTAACAACAATAAATTTATCCTCATCAATATGAAGATGTGTTATAAGAAGTTCCTTACCCTTTTCATTTGTTATAACTTTTGCACTTTTATAAATATTAAGGATATCTGGAATTGTACCAGAATGATCTTGTTCAGCATGATGAGATATTATATAATCAACTTTATCTATATTTAATTCTTTAAGATTATTTATTAACTCATGCCTTTTTGTCGGATCAACTGTATCAATTAAAACATTCTTATCTCCAGATTTAATAAGAAAAGAATTGTAACTTGTACCATCAGGAAGTGGTATAAGTTCATCAAAAATTCTTCTATCCCAATCTATTGAACCAACAAAATATATATTATCTTTTATTTCTCTTATCTTCATAATACCTCCAAAAATCAATAAATTGGCCAAAATTTATTATCATACCATATCTTTTCCTTTAATGTATTATCTATTTTATTAAGAAAATCGACATGGGTTTTCTCCCAATCTCTTAAATAAGTAAAAACTTTTCTCTCATCTTCTGTTATTGAATTTCTTGCCTTTTCATCATAAAAATTAACTGCTTCCTTCTCAAAAGTAATAGCCATAAATATTGCCATAGATTCATAATCTGCAATATCAACTTTTAATTTTAAAGATTCAAAAATTTTTTCTTCTAATGGTTTAAATTCAACTGAAAAATCCTCTATTGAAAGTTTTCCTATATTTTGCAAACTATTAAATTGTTTATTCAAAAAATCTAAATGTTTCTCTTCTTCGTTTTCCATCAAATCAAAAATTTTTCTAACCTCTTCAACTTTTGCTTCTTCTTTTGCTTTCTTATAAAATGCTCTCCCTCTTTTTTCAAGAAGGAGAGCATTTTTCAAAATGTCTAAAATTTTTTCATCATTCATAAATTAATCTAACTCCTTGAAATTACTTTTATCTGCACCACAGACTGGGCATACCCAATCCTCAGGAAGTTCCTCAAATGGTGTTCCAGGAGGAATTGCTCCATCTGGATCACCAACTTCAGGATCATAAATATAGCCACATACTTCACATTCATATTTTTTCATAATAAATCTCCTTTCTTATTGTTTTCTTTAATAAATGTTGGAGCATTTTTGCTCGCCTTCCCCTTTTTCACCTCATAATAATATGAATAAGTCATTACCTCATTATCATTAAATATTCCACAATTAATAACCTCTCCAATAAAAATTGAGTGAGTTCCTACATCAAATTTATCCAATACTTTGCATTCAACAAAAGCAACAGTATAATCTTTAATAATAGGTGCACCACTTAAACCTATTTCAAAATTTACATCTTTAAATTTATCAATATCTCTACCAGATTTAAAACCAAATTGCCCAATAAATGTTAGAGGAGTATCTTTTGAAAGAATTGATATAGAGAAGGTTTTACTATAATCAATAAATTCATGTGTTAAATTTGATTTGTTTATACAAACAGCAATTTTTGGTGGCTCAGAAGTAACTTGCATTACTGCATTTGCAATCTGACCATTAAATTTTTCTCCTTTTCTTGAACTCACAATATACAAGCCATAACTTATTTTAAACAAGGCTGTTAAATCCAAATTACCTCCTTAAAATTTTACAAACCTATCTTTTGTTACTCCACACACAGGGCACTTTTCTGGTGGTGTTCCCATGTGTGTATATCCACAAACAGGGCATATATAAATATCTTCTAAATCTATATCTTTACCCTCCTTTACTCTCTCTTTAGCACTCTTATACATCTCTGCATGAATCTTTTCTGCCTCAAGAGCATAATGAGTTGAAAGTTCAGCACCTTTTTCTCCTTGAAACTTTGCTGCATTGTTAAAAACTGGATACATTTCCTCAATCTCATAAGTTTCTCCATCGACTCCAGTTTGAAGATTATCAACTGTTTCTTTTATTAAACCTAAATTTCTTAAATGGTTTCTTGCATGGACAAATTCAGCAAATGAAATTGCTTTAAATAATCTCGATACATTTTTAAAACCCTCTTTTTCTGCTTCTTCAGAGAAAATCAAATATTTCATATGTGCCATTGATTCTCCTGCAAATGCATCATTTAAAAATTTTTCAGTCATCTTTTTCATTTAAATTCACCTCCAAAACTAAAATTTCAATTCTATACTATTTGTCCATAAACCATGTATATTACAATATGAAAAAGCAATTAGTTTTCCTTCTTTTTCTGTTTTAAATAAAAATGATACGCTTGGTGCAGTATAAATTGTGCTTGTGTTTGGACCTTGAGTTGATTCACCATGAGAGGTGAATTCTACTTTTCCAATTTCATATGGAAATTTTTCTCCATCTGGATGAAAATAAAGTGAAATCCATCTTATATGATGCTCTGTTGTATTTGGATGTGGAATCTCTTTGCCAACGCTTAAATTAACTTTAATTAACTCTCCCTTTTTAACCTCTCCCTCAATTTCAATAACTGGTATATGCTTTTCTCCTTTCCAATCGCCTGATTGAAATAATTGATTCAAATCTAACATAATCACCTCCTCTTTAATAAATTCAATATTATAATTATTATAATATTTTTATTAATTTTAGTCAAAATTATTGATTTTTAAACAATTTTTACATGTACCAAAAAAGAAAATTTCAGTTTTATCAATTTTATTTCCATTTATCTCTTTTAAATTGAAAGCAACATTTTCATAAGGAATATCAAAAATGTTTCCACAATTTGTGCATTTAAAATGGGCATGTGGTTCGATGAAAATATCAAATCTTACTTCATTTCCTTCAATTGTTATCTCTTTCACTAAACCAGCATCAATAAAACGTTTTAAAACATTATAAATTGTTGTTTTAGAGAGAGTTGGTATCTCTTTTTTTAAACTGTCATAAATCATATCTACAGATGGATGATTTCTATAACTATAAAGATATTCAAGTGTCTTTAATCTTTGTACAGATGGGCTTATCCCTTTTTTGATCAAAAGGTTCTTAATTTCATCTTTTTTTGTTTCTTTTCTCATTTAAACACCTCTTTTGTTTCTTTATACCATAAAATAAAATCTAAAGATCTCATATCTATATCAATTTCCTTTGAAAACTCTCTCATTTTATTCTCAATCTCTTTATATTTTTTATAAGATAAACTTTTTGGTATCTCTTCAATTATACTAATATCTTTTAAATTTTTCAAAACATGTCTATCAAGTATTGCTAAATTTTCTCCAAAACCTATATTTCTTAAAAAATGTGATGCTTCTTTTAAACCCATGCCTCTAAAATTTTTAATTAAAAATTCTCTTCTTTGTTCATCATTTTCAAAACTTAAAATCAAATCTTTAAAACTTTTATATTTTTTTATCTTCTCTAAAAACTCTTTTATATAAATTGCCTTTTTATTTTTAAATCTTACACCGAAAAGATAACTATCAAAATTAGGATTATTAAAATTATTTCTTAAATTTTGAACCGCTTTATCACACATCTTTGCTTTTGATTGAGGGGTTAACAAACAGAAAATGAATTCAAAAATGAAATCTTCTTCACTACCATTTTTTTTTATATTTTCAAACTCTTTCAATCTTTCATCTATTTTGTTTTTAATATCTTTATAAATTTCTTTTAATTCTTCAAGTTTTTCTTTATTATAATTCATAATTTATCAAAACATTTAAAAGTTTTATCAAATTTTCACCATCTTTTAAAGAAGAAATTTCAACTGTTGAATGTGTATATCTTACTGGAAAACAAATTGGTATTGATTTATAACCAATATATGAAGTTTCAGAAATAGATGCATCTGTTGAACCTCCTGAAACAGCAATTTGAATTGGAATATTTTCTTTTTTTGCAAGATTATAAACAAATTCAAAAAGCTCCTCATCAACAATCATTCTTGCATCAACTTTTCTAATTACAGGACCATTTCCAACTAAAACTGAATTTTTATAAACAGTTGGAGTATTATAAATATCAGTTGAAGATATAGAATCAACAGCAATTATTAAATCTGGATTTAATTGAGGAGCAATTACAGAAGCTCCTCTTAATCCAATCTCTTCCTCTGTGCTAAAAACAAAAATTAAACTGTTTTTTGGTTTTTTATCTTTATACTCATTAATCAAATTCAAAAGAATAAAACAACCAAATCTATCATCAATTCCTCTGCTTATTACAAAATCATCTATAAAATAGACTTCTTTTTCAAAAACTATTGGATCTCCTATTTTTATTCCTTTATTTAAAACCTCTTCTTTTGATTTTGCTCCAATATCAATTTTTAAAGAATGCCAAGGTATAACTTCATTGCTTTTGCTCTCAATTATTAAATGTGGAGGTAAAAAACCTATTACTCCAAAAACCTCTTTTTCTCCTAATATTTTTACAACTCTTGAAATAAGAATCTGATCCTCAATGCCTCCAATTTTCTTAAATCCAATGAATCCACTCTCATCAATTGATGAAACAACTAATCCAAGTTCATCCATATGAGAAATTAAAAGAATCTTTTTATCGCTCTCACCATTTTTAATACAAATCAAATTTCCCAATTTATCAATAAATATTGAATCAAGATTTTTATCTTTAATCTCATTTTTTATGAAATTCCTAATTCTTGATTCAAAACCTGAAATACCAGGTGTTTTAATTAGTTCTTTGAGTAGATCTAAATTCATTTGCTCCTCCTTATTTTATACTATCTTCTAAAAAAGTTTTAATGTTATAAAAATTATAAAGAAGAGTTATGCCATTTTTCAAATCTTCATCAATTTCAGATGAATAAATTTCAACAGAATCTCCTATATTTACAAAATCATAAAGAATAGATACATCTCTATTTTGTAATCTTATACATCCACCAGATTTGCTTTTTCCAATTGAAAAAGGTTCATTTGTTCCATGAATTCCATAACCTAACCAACTTAAACCCATCCATCTAATTCCAAGAGCATTTTCTTTAGTTTCTTTATATGGAGGATAAACTTTTCCATCTATAAACCATCGAGGATCTATACTTTTATTTATAATTTTAAAAATACCCTCTTTTGTCTCCTCTTTTGGAGATCCAGTTGCTACAGGAAAAACGAGAGTTATATTTACATTAGAATAATATAATGTGTGAAGTGATTTATCTATTTTTATTATTGGAAAAAGAAAAATAATTAAGAATAATAGAACTTTTTTCATTCTCCCTCTACAAGTTCAATCAAAACACCAAAAGTTGATTTAGGATGTGTAAATGCAATTTTTTTATTATGAGATCCAAATCTTGGTTTTTCATCAATTAGGTTAACTCCTTTTTCTTTAAGAATTCTTAATTTTTCCTCTAGATTATTAACTTTAAATGCAATATGGTGTATACCTTCTCCTCTTGTTTCTAAAAATTTTTTTATTGGTGAATCATCTGTTAATGGCTCTAAATATTCAATGTTCGATTCTCCAACTTTATAAACAACTACTTTTACTTTATTATCTCTCAACTCCTCTTCATATGAATAATGAGTTTCAAAAATTTTTTTATAAAATTCTTTAATTTTATTCAAATCATTAACAGCAATTCCAATATGATCAATTTTCTCAAACATTTTAACCTCCTACTAAAATTTTTAAATTTCTTCCATAGTCAAAAGCCTCTCTATTTAAAACTCTATTTTTTTCTTCAATATTATCAAAAACTTTATAAAAATCCTCCAATTTTATAAAATCTAAAAAATTTGATAAAAAACCAAGTGATATAATATTAGTTAATTTTTTTGTCTTAAAATTTTCGATAGAATATTTTGTAAAAGGCAATTCATATAGTTTATTATTAAAATTTACATTTAACTCTTCATAACTATTATCATATATAACTAAAGAATTTTGATTTATATAATCTTTATATTTTTCAAATGCTCTTATATCTAAAGAGATAAAATAATCTGCATATTGAGTTTTTGGATAGTAAATCTCCTCATCTGAAATTATCACAAGAGATTTAATAACATCTCCTCTTTGTGCAGCAGAGTAATGTTGAGTTTGAATAGTAAAAAAATTAGAGTTAATAGATGCTTTTGCAAGAATTATTGATACAAAAATTATTCCTTGACCACCTTTACCATTAAACAGAAAACTTTTTTTCATCTTACCTCCCATGAAGTCTTAAATATAGAGATTCAAAATCTTCTCTTTCTTCATCAACAAAAATTCCAATTGGTAATTTACCTAACTTTTCCTCTTTAGATAATTTATCTTCTTGCTCTAATCTATAAACTAAATCTTTCTGTTTTACAAAAAATTCAGATGGATCTGTAATTGAAATATACTTTCCATAATAAGTCGGACATGGAGAGAGAATTTCAACAAAAGAGAAGCCTTTATGTTCAATTGCTCTTTTGATTAAATTAACAAGATGGATAAAATAATAAACAGAACCTCTTGCAACAAAAGTTGCTCCTGCTCCTATCAAAAGTTTAACAATATCAAAATTTGGTTCATATTTTCCAAATGGAGTTGTTGAAGTTTTTATCTCAAGAGGAGTTGTAGGAGATGCTTGCCCTCCAGTCATACCATATATCATATTGTTAAAAAGAAAAACTTTCAAATCAAGATTTCTTCTTGCAGCATGAATCATGTGATTACCACCAATAGCGAGACCATCTCCATCACCAGTAATCACAAAAACATGCTTTTTAGGGTTTGTTAATTTTATACCTGTTGCAAAGGCGATCGCTCTTCCATGAATTGTATGAAGAGAATCGAAATCAACATAACCAGGAATTCTTGATGAACAACCTATTCCAGACACAAAAATTAAATCTTCTTTTTTTAAGTTCTCTTCTGAAAATGCTTCAAGAATTGCTCTTAAACCAACTCCAAGTCCACAGCCTGAACAAAAAATTGTTGGTAGTTTACTGAAATCTAAATAATCTCTCCAATTCATAAATTTACCTCAATATCATTTATTATATCTTCAAAATTTGGTAAATCTCCTTTAAAGTAAGTTAAACTCTTTACATTTTTATCACAAAGAACTCTTTTAATGTCGAGATATAATTGACCCATGTTTAGTTCTAAAACAAAGATTTTTTTCACATTTTTAAATATCTCTTTTATCTTCTCTTCATCAAATGGATTTAGGGTAATTGGTCTAAAAAAACCAACTTTTAAACCTTTATCTCTTAAATATCTCTCTAATTCTTTTAAAACATTACCCATAATACCAAAACCAACGAGAGCAATTTCAATATCTGAATCTATATTCGTTTCATAAAAGAATATCTTCTCTTTGAAAATGTTAATTTTTCTCATAAGATGAAAGAGATTTTTTTCAATAATTTTAGAATTTGTTGTAGGAAATCCAGTTTCATCATGATATAATCCTGTTACTCTTACTTTTTTGCCTTCTCCTATAAATGGTTTTTTTATTAAATCATTTTCAAAATCAAAACTTTTATCACTTTTTGGTTGTTCAATAAAATTAACTTTAAACAAATCTCTTTTTTTATCGACAATTCCTCTCATATGAGAAACTATTTCATCAGATAATATTATTACTGGATTTCTATAATAAAATGCAATATCAAATGAATTTTTGGTTATATAATAAAATTCTTCAACACTTCCTGGAGAAAAAACTATAATTGGGTGATCTCCATGAGTTCCCCATTTTGCCTGCATGTAATCACCCTGACCTATATTTGTTGGAAGTCCAGTTGATGGTCCTCCTCTCATAACATCAACAATAACACAAGGTGCTTCGCTCATACATGCATAACCTAATCCTTCTTGCATAAGAGAAAAACCTGGACCAGATGTTGCTGTCATTGCTCTTTTTCCAGTTAATGCAGCACCAACAACAGCACAAATTGATGCTATCTCATCCTCCATCTGTATAAAAATTTTTCCTCTTAAAGGCAGTTCATGAGATAAAATTTCAAGAATTTCACTTGATGGTGTTATTGGATAACCAGCAAAAAAATCTAAACCTCCATCAATTGCACCATGCGCACATGCCTCATTTCCTTGTAAAAACTCTCTCATTTTTTCATTACCTCTATTGCAAAATCAGGGCATAAATTTTCACAAATTTTACATCCAATGCACATATTTTCATCTTTAACATAGACAATATCTCCATCTTTTATATCAAAAACTTTTTTTGGACAAACCTTTACACATATAAAACAATCTTTGCATAAATTTTTGTTAATAGAAACTCTATAGCATTTTTCCTCTATTTTCAAAATAGCCCTCCTCTTCTAAGTAATTTTTCAATATTTTTATTATCCATTAAATCTTTCATCATTTTAAAATTCTTTAATAAAATATTAACATCATTTATTGTTGTTCCAGAGCCTTTTGCGATTCTTTTTTTTCTATCACCATCAATTATTTCAGGATGTAACCTCTCTTTTTTTGTCATAGATTGAATAATCGCTTTCATTTTTTTTATAGATTTATCATCAAAATTAAACTTATCTCCTATTTGAGGGAAAAAAGATAAAATTGAAGCAAAACCACCCATTTTTTCAATTGATTCTATCTCTTTTAAGAATGTTTCAAAATTAAATTTATCTTTTTTTGTTATCTCTTTTCTCTCCTCTTTTACTGACTCAATTTTTTTAATTAAACCCTTTATATCTGGTTGTCCCAAAATTCTTAAAACTAGAGATTCTTCGTCAAACTCTTCTAAATCTTGCACCTTTTCACCAATTCCTACAAATTTTATTGGGACATTTGTAACATATCTCATAGATAAAATTGCTCCACCTTTTGAATCACCATCCAACATTGTTGCAATGATTCCAGTTAAACCAACCATTCTTTTGAATTCAAGAGCAATATCTACACTTCCCTGACCTAAAAGGGATGAAGCAACAAGAAGAGATTCAGTCGGTTTTATCTCATCTCTTATCTCTTTTAACCCCCTCATCATCTCATTATCAATATGTATTCTTCCAGGAGTATCATAGATTATAAATTCTATCCTTTCTTTCTTTGCTATCTCTTTTGCTCTTTTTATAATCTTAAAGGGAGTTAAATTATCTTCAAAATAAAAATTTACTCCCACAATCTCTGATATCTCTTCAAGTTGTTTTATTGCACCAGGTCTTTTTAAATCAAGAGGAACAAGCAAACTTCTATGGCCTTTGTTTTTAAGGTAGTAGGCAATTTTTCCACAAGTTGTTGTCTTCCCACTTCCTTGAATACCAAAAACAACAATCTCTGTTGGTGGTATTGAAGAAAATTTTAAAGGGGCACCTTTCCCAATAATTTTTATTAAAACATCATATAAAATTTTTTTAATCTGCTCCTCTGGGAGAACAGATTTTAAAACTTCCTCTTTTAACGAATCTTCTTCAACTCTTTTTAAAATCTCTTTTACAACTTTTAAATTAACATCTGAATTTATTAAAATTTTTTTAAAATCATTTAAAGCATCCTCAATATCACTTCTTGATAATAATCCTTTTCTTCCAAATCTATCTAATATATCTCTTATGCCTTTTCTTAAATTTTCAAACATTTCAATTTAAATATTATATATTAATAGAATTTTTGTCAACTTTAATTTTTGTTAAAATTAATAAGTGATGAATTATAATTATTTTTCTGGTATCATTCATCTTCATACAATCTATTCAAAAGATAGTGATCTTACACCATTAAAAATATTGAATTATGCAAAAAGATTTAATGTAGATTTTGTAATCATTACTGATCATAATACAATTGAGGCAAAAAAATATGAAGGATATTATGGAAATACTCTTCTTTTAGTTGGAGAAGAGATATCTCCTCCCAATGGTAACCATCTTCTTGCTATTGGAATTGATGAACATATTGAACACTCTTTGAATCCACAAGAAAATATAGATAAAATAAAAAATTTTAATGGTTTATCATTTATTGAACATCCATTCTTTAATGGAAATAGATATATAAAAAAAGAGACAAAAATGATGTGGCAAGATTGGAATGTTAAAAATTTCACTGGAATGTCGATATTTAATTATACTTGCGATGGCGGAGAAAGAATGAAACCATCAACGTATCTAATATTTTATTTCTTTCCTGGTCTTGATAAAGATATCCCAAATTATAAAACAATAAAAAAGTGGGATGAACTTACTCAAAAAAGAAGAATAGTCGGTATAGGAACTCTTGATGCACATTTTTTGTATGTAAAAATATTTAATAAAATTAAATTACAAACTTTTCCTTTTATCTATTATTTTAATTCTATAAGAACAATAATTATAACAGATGATAAAAAAATAAATAAAGAATCAATTAACAACTCTTTAAAAAATGGACATGCATATATAAATCATGAATATTTAGGAGATGGAAGAGGATTTATTTTTGGTGTTGAAAAAGGAAATGAATTTTTTTTAATGGGAGATAAGGTAAAATTTGATGGAAATGAAAATATTTTTGTAAAGACACCAAAAAATTGTTTAATAAGAATTATAAAAAATGGTCAAAAGTTATTTGAAAATGAGGGAAATGAAATTTATATAAAAAATGTAGAGAATGGAATTTATAGAGTTGAAACAGAAATTTATCATAGATTTAATTACAAACCGTGGATCTTTTCAAATCCAATTTATATTTTAAGAGAAAAAGAATATGAAGAATTTTTGTGATAAAATTATCTTTGTTGTTATTTCTTTAGGAGGAAACTATGAATAGAATTGGAATTATTGGTGGAAGTGGTGTTTACAATATAGATGAAATTAAAATTATTAAAGAGGATAGTTTAATAACACCTTTTGGAATCTTTGAATATACACTTGGAAAATATACTGAAAAAGAGATTGTTTTTGTTGCAAGACATGGTAAAAGACATCAACTACCTCCTCATCTTGTTCCATATAGAAAAATAATTTGGGGGATGAAAGAGTTAAATGTTAAATATATAATTGCAACTTCAGCATGTGGATCAATTAATGAAAATATGAAACCTGGGGACATTGTTTTAATTGATCAATTTATAGATTTTACAAATGGAAGAGAAACCACCTTTTTCGATACACCAGGTGAATTTAAACACACAGATATGACAGAGCCTTATTCTATATTTTTAAGAGAGGTAATTAAAAAAATCTTATTAAAAAACAATATAAAATTTCATGAAAAAGGTACTTATGTAACTATGAATGGTCCAAGATATGAGACGAAAGCCGAAATAAAAATGTTAAAAATATTGGGTGGAGACCTTGTTGGTATGACAGGAACTCCTGAAGTTATTTTAGCAAATGAGTTAAATATAGAATATGCATCTATTGGAATTGTAACAAATTTTGCTGCTGGAATTTCAGAAAAAAAGATTTCACATGAAGAGGTGGTTCAAATGATGAATGAAAAAATGCCTATTTTAAAAAAGGTTATTCTTGAAACGGTTAAAGAATTGAATTTGGAGGAATAAAAATGGATATAAAGCCAATTGAGTGGAAAGATAATTCTCTATTTGTTTTAGATCAGAGATTTCTACCATTTGAAATAAAATATGAAGAGTGTAAAAGTTACATTGATATTTATTATGCAATAAAAGATATGAAAACAAGAGGTGCACCAGTTATAGGAGTAACAGCAGCATATGGTTTTTATCTTGGAATAAAAGATTTATATGAAAAGCGTGAAATAAATGATTATAAAAAAGTAACTGAAAAATTATTGTCATCAAGACCAACTGCAGTTAATTTAATGTGGGCCATAAATAGAATGGAAAAAAGGTTTATCGAAAATTTTCAAAAAGAAAATATATTGGAAATTTTACTTGATGAGGCGATTAAAATAGAAAAAGAGGAAGAGGAAAAGTGTATAAAAATTTCTCAAATAGGTGAAAAAATAATTGAAGATGGTGATTCTATTTTAACACATTGTAACACTGGTTCTCTTGCAACATTAGGACCTGGCACAGCACTTGGAGTAATAAAGTATGCATTTAGAAATGGTAAAAAAATTAAAATTTTTTATACAGAAACAAGGCCATATCTTCAAGGCGCTCGTTTAACTGGATTTGAGCTAATAAAAGAGGGAATCGATTCAACTCTTATAACTGACTCTATGGCAGGTTATTTAATGAAACTTGGTATTGTTAATAAAGTCATTGTTGGTGCTGATAGAATTGCCAAAAATGGTGATACAGCAAATAAAATTGGAACATATATGTTATCTGTACTTGCAAAAGAGCATAAAATTCCATTTTACATTGCTGCACCAACTTCAACAATTGATTTAAAAATTGAAAATGGAGATGAAATCCCAATTGAGGAGAGAGATGAAAAAGAAATTAAAGAGATTAAAGGAATAAAAATAACTCTTGATGAAGTAAAGGTATTCAATCCTTCATTCGATTTAACTCCAAGTGAAAATATAACTGGAATAATAACTGAAAAAGGAATAATTTATAAACCATTCAAAGAAAATATTTTAAAAATCTTTGAACTTTGAATCAATTATAATTGTTACTGGTCCATCATTAATAAAATCAATTAACATATATTCTCCAAAAACTCCCTCTTTTACTATAAAACCCTCTTTTTTTAAATTCTCTATAAATTTTAAATAAAACTTTTTTGCGTTTTCACCTTTCTCTGCTCTTGTAAAATCTGGTCTATAACCATTTTTTACATTCCCATATAAAGTAAATTGGGAGATTACCATAATCTCGCCATTTATTTCTCTTATTGAAAGATTTAATTTCCCATTCTCATCATCAAAAATTCTTAAATTTGAAACTTTTCTTACAAGAAAATTTAAATCTTCCTCACTATCATTAATTTCAATTCCAAGAAGAACAAGAAAACCTTTTCCAATTTCTGATTTTATTTCTCCATTTACCAAAACTTTTGCGTTTTTAACTCTTTGAACAACACACCTCAAATTTAACTCCTTTTAACATCTAAAATATTTTGCAATGTTTTAATTTCACTTATTAAATCTTTTAATCTACTATATCCAGGAATTTGTAATGTAAGATATACAACTGTTGTTTTCTCTTTATTTTTTGCTGGTGGAGCATTTATAGATTCTATGTTATAATTATATTTTGAAATCAATGAAACAATACTGTTTAAAACTCCTGGTTCGTCTTTAACATTTATCTCTATTTTAACTGGATATAAAACCTTAGTATCTTCACTCCAATTTACAATTACTAATTTATTGATATTTTCTTTATCCTGACCTAAAATTGAGAGCAAATTTTTACAATCTCTTCTATGAATGACCAATCCTCTTCCTTTAGAAATATATCCAATTATTTCATCACCAGGTATTGGAGTGCAACATTTTGCTAAATTTATAAGTAAATTTCCTTTTATTCCTTCAACAACAATTCCAAGTTTATTTGTCTGTTTTATTTTTCTTTCTAAACGAACTCCTTTATCTTCTTTTTCTATTGTCTCTTCTTTAACAACATCTTCTATTTGTTCCTCTTCTCTCTCTTTTTTTCTGAAAAATTGTCTTATTTTCTCTTTTGTTGATGAACTTTTAACAAATTTTAGCCAATCTCTAGATGGCCCAGGAGAATTTTTTGATGTTAAAATTTCAACTCTATCACCAGTTTTCAATTTATAATCAAGAGGAACAATTCTTCCATTGACTTTTGCTCCAACACATTTATGTCCAATTTCAGTGTGTATTTTATATGCAAAATCAACTGGAGTTGCATCTTGAGGAAGATTTATAATCTCTCCTTTAGGTGTGAAAACAAAAATCTCATCTGAAAAAATATCTTCTTTTACTCTATTTATAAATTCTTTTGCTGATGGTATTGTTCTATGCCATTCAGAAATTTGTCTAATCCAATTTATCTTTTTAGATAAATCTGGATCAATTTTTTTTCCTCCCTCTTTATAGATCCAATGGGCAGCCATTCCCATTTCACATTTTCTATGCATCTCTTCTGTTCTTATCTGTATTTCAAAAGGTTCACCATTATCTCCTATAAGAGTTGTATGAAGTGATTGGTATCCATTTGGTTTAGGTATTGCAATATAATCTTTTATTCTTCCAGGCAAAGGTTTCCATCTTGTATGAACAAGTCCAAGTGTTCTATAACAATCAGTTACATTAGAAACTATAACTCTTAAAGCAGTAAGATCATATATCTCATCAAATGTTTTATTCTCTTGTTTCATTTTTCTATATATTGAATATAAGTTTTTAGCCCTTCCTTCAACCCTACATTTTATTCCATTATCATTAAGCAATTTTTCAATTTCTTTTTTTATATCTTCAATCTCTTTCTCTCTCTCTTCTCTCTTTTTTGATACTTTTATTTTTAAATCCTGAAATATCTCTGGTTCTAGATATTTAAAAGCAAGATCTTCAAGTTCCCATTTCAATGTATAAATTCCCAATCTATGGGCAAGTGGAACATATATATCCATTGTTTCTTTTGCAATCTCAACTCTCTTTTCAGGTAGTAAATATTTTAATGTTCTCATATTATGCAATCTATCTGCGAGTTTTATAAATACAACTCTAAAATCTGAGGCCATTGCAATTAAAACTTTTCTTAAACTTTCAAGTTTCCACTCTTCAAGAGAGAGAAATTTTATTTGAGATATTTTACTAACACCATCAACTAAATTTGCTATCTCCTTTCCAAATTTATCTCTTATTGTATCAATTGATACATTTGTATCTTCAACAACATCATGTAAAAGAGAAGCACCAAGAGTAGCAAAATCAACATTAAATTCCAAAAGGATTAATGCAACATTCAATGGATGTAAAATATAAGGCTCATGAGAAGCCCTTTCTTGACCCTCATGAGCCTTTTTTGCAAACAAATATATCTCTTCGAGATCTTTTATCTCTTTTTGAGAAAATTTATTTGTTAACTTTTCTTTAAATAATTCCCAGAGTTCATCCTCCGAGATAATCTTAGTTTTTCCATCTTCCATATATTAATTATAATTTTAAAACTGAATAAAGTGTATAATTTGATAGAAGTTCTCTCCCTTTTAAATCAACAAGTTCAATTAGAAAATCATATCCAATGACAACTCCACCAAGCTTCTCTATAAGTTCACCTGCTGCTTTTGCTGTACCGCCTGTTGCCAAAACATCATCAACAATTAATACTCTATCTCCTTTTTGTATAGAATCGATATGAACTTCCAATATTGCCATACCATATTCCAACTCATACTCTTTTCTTTCTGTCTTCCATGGTAGTTTTCCTGGTTTTCTTATTGGAACAAATCCAGCATTTAAAGAATATGCAATAGGTGATGCTAAAATCAAACCTCTCGCTTCAATCCCTACAACAATATCAACTTTTTCATTCTTAAATGGTTCTACCATCAAGTCAATTGCTTCCTTAAATGCCTCCCTATTCTTTAATAAAGGTGTAATATCTCTAAAAAGAATCCCCTTTTGTGGAAAATCAGGAATGTCTCTTATAAATTCTCTTAGATTCATTTTTTCCTTTTACCTCCTTTTTTCTTCTTTTTATTTTTATATTGTTCATTTTTTATTGAATTTGTCACTACTTGAACTTTACTTATCTCCTGTGTCATCTTTACCTCTTTTTTAATCTCTTCAACTTTGTGTTCACTTAATTTATTCCAAACTACAAGAAGAGGAGCGGCGATAAATATTGAAGAGTATGTTCCTGCCATAATTCCAAATAAAAGGGTAAATGAAAAATCTCTTATCGTTGAACCTCCAAAAATAAGAATCGCAATAATAGCGAGAAGAGTTGTTAATGAAGTGTTTATTGAACGGGTAAATGATTGAACAATACTTTTGTTGATTATATCATCATATGGTATTTTATCTTTATATAATTTTAAATTCTCCCTTACCCTATCAAGCACAACAACTGAATCTTGCACTGAATAGGCAATTATCGCTAATAGAGCACCTATAAAAGGACTATTGACTTGCTGTCTTATAAGAGCAAGAAGCCCTATTGTTATAATTGTATCATGAAGTAATGCAAGAATAGTAACAACAGCAAATCTAAATTGAAATCTTAATGTTATATAAATAAATATAAATGAAAGACCTACTATTAATGCTATAATACCAGATTTTTTTAGTTCTGAACTAATTGTTGGTCCAATTGATGAAATTCTTATATTTTCTCTATCAAGTTTTCCAAATTTCTCTTCAAGTTTAGAGAAAATTTTCTCTCTTTCTTCAGCAGAAAGATTTTTCTCATTTATTCTAACAATCAATCTACCTTCTTGGGATACTTGAATTACACTATTTCCATATCCAAACTCTTTTAAAATTTCTCTTGACTCAGAAACAGTTGGAGTTTTTTCAAATTTTAAATCTAATATAGTTCCACCTGTAAAATCAAGGCCAAAATTCAATGGAGATTTGATTGTAATGTAATTAAAAACTATTGCAATAATTGAAATTAAAATAATAATTAGTGAAATTGAAAAATAAAACTTTTTCTTTGGAATAATTTGTAAATTTTCAAGATTAAACATTCTCATCTCTTCACTCCTTTAATAACCAAAAATTTTTCCATTTTTTGCTAATGGTGTGTTTGCAAAAATATCTAAAAGTAATCTTGTTGTAAAAATTGCAGAAAAGAATGAAACCAAAATTCCAATTGTTAATGTTACTCCAAAACCTTTAACTAATCCAATTCCAAAATATATAATTGCCAATGCACCTGAAAGTGTTGTTATATTTGAATCAAGTACTGTTCTAAAAGCTTTATTAAATCCTAAACTTATTCCTGTTTTAAGAGTCTTTCCACTTCTTACCTCTTCTTTTATTCTTTCAAAAATAATAACATTAGCATCAACTGCCATTCCAAGTGTCAATACAAAACCTCCTATTGCAGGTAAAGAAAAGGTTGCATTTAAAAGAATTAAAATTGCTAAATCTATCAAAACAAAAATTAGAAGTGCAATAGAAGCAAGGAAACCCATCAATCTGTAATATACAGTCATATATAAAACTATAAGAATCAATGCAATTATTGCTGCCTTTATGCTCATTGAAATCATATCCTCACCGAGAGATGGTCCAATAACTTCAGATGATAATATGTTAACTTTTAATGGAAGGGAACCGCCTTTTAAAAGAGCAACATATTGTGATGCTTGTTCAATTGTAAAATCTCCTTCAATAACTCCTTTTCCATCGGGAATTTCACTTTTAACAACTGGATTCATAAGCAACTCTTCATCAAGATATATAGCAATATGTTTATCTATATTTTCTTTTGTTGCTTGAGCAAACTTTTGTGTTCCTTCTGAATCGAGTTCAAAAGCAATAACTGCTTGACCCTTCTTATTTGGATCAGTATTTAATTGTACCCTTACATCCTTTAAATTTGCTCCTGTTAAAATAACTGTTCCATCTTCAAGTTTAAATTGAAGAAGAGCAGTTTTTCCAATTAAATTTTCTATATCCTCAAGTTTTAAATTTCTTTGACCTGGTATATCAATTATTATTCTTTTACTATTCAATCCACCCTCCCTCTGTACAATTGCTTCTGAAATTCCAAGAGCATTTACTCTTTTTTCAATGACTGCCCTCGTACTTTCAACAAGTTCAGGGGTTGCTTTAACTTGATCAGTGTCAACACACTCAAGAACAATATGAACTCCACCCTTTAAATCTAATCCTAAAGTTGGTGTTTTTGTTTTAACTGTCCAAACTCCTATTGCGATGATAATAACAAGAAAAATTAATTTTCCTAAATAGTTTTTCAATCTCATATATTCCTCCTAATTCAATATATAGACCTAAATAATTTTATTTAAAAATAAATCATTGTCAAGTTAAAACAACAATTTATATATTATCATATTTTTAAATTAATTTGACAAAGTTTTTAGATAAAAGTTATAATTTTAAAAGGAAGGAGTATGAGTTGATTAAAAGAAAAGATGGTAGAAGCAATGAAGATATAAGAGAATTTAAAATAGATATAGATTTTTTAAAATATCCAAATGGTTCAGCCCTTGTTCAAATGGGCGATACAAAAGTTATTTGTACAGCAATGATTGAAGAGAAGGTTCCACCTTTTTTAAAAAATAGTAATTCAGGTTGGATAACTGCAGAATATTCCTTACTTCCTGGTTCTACCTATCCAAGAACTATCAGAGATATTGATAAGGGAAGAATTGAAGGAAGATCACAAGAAATTCAAAGATTGATTGGAAGATCTTTGAGAGCTGCAGTTGATCTCACAGCAATTTCTGGCTTAACAATTTGGATAGATGCAGATGTTATTCAAGCAGATGGAGGAACAAGAACAGCAGCTATAAATGGTGGTTTTGTTGCTATGTATATCGCTCTTGCTAAATTATATAAAAGTGGGAAAATTCCGTACTTCCCAATTAGAACATTTATTGGAGCAATAAGTGTTGGAATTTATAATGATGAAATAATTTTAGATTTAGATTTTAATGAAGATTTTGATGCACAAGTTGATTTAAACCTAGTAATGAATGAACATAAAAAGATAATTGAAATTCAAGGAACTGCTGAAAAAAGAGATTATACACTTGAAGAACTTTTTAATATGATAAAAGTTGGCTGGAAAGGAATTAGTAAAATTATTGAATATGAAAAGGAACTACTCAAAAAAGTTGTTTATAGCTACTGAGAATATAGGAAAAATTAAAGAGTATGATTATTTATTAAAAGAATTAAACTTAGAAATAATTTCTTCAAAAGATTTAAATTCATTCAATCCACCAGAAGAAAATGGTTCAACATTTTTAGAGAATGCATTAATAAAAGCAAGATATGGTTTTGAATTTACAAAAATTCCAACAATTGCAGATGATTCTGGTCTTTCAGTAGAAATTTTAAATGGCTTACCAGGAATTTTTTCAAAAAGATTTTATGATAATAGCGGAGATTTTTCAAAAAACATAGAAAAGTTGTTAAATTTATTGAAAGATGTTCCATTTGAAAAAAGAAAGGCAAAATTTATAGCAGTTGTTGTTTATAAAGATGAAAAATTTGAAGAGGCATTCACTGGTGAACTTGAAGGTTATATTTGGTTTGAAAAAAGGGGCTCATATGGTTTTGGTTATGATCCTATTTTTTATTTAAAAGAATTTGACAAAACTATAGGTGAATTAACATTTGAAGAAAAAAATAGAATAAGTCATAGAAAAAGGGCTATTGAAAAATTTATAAATTTCTATAAATCTAATTTTCTAAATCAATAACTTTCTTTATCTTAAAAACATCCATTTTCTTTTCATCCAATATAAATGAAAAATCATTTTCCTCAACTGGCAAAAGTATGTAATTCCCCCTCTTTATACATAATGTACAAAATTTTACATAATTTCCTAATTTGATTATCAATCTATCTTGATTGTAAAGTTCTTTATCTATTGTGACCAAAATAAAATTACTATTTTTAATTTCATAGAAATCAATACTCTTGCCTTCATATTTAATTACAAAGTCTTTTTCAGAAATTATTTTTTTAGGCAAATGCAATTCTCCAAAGTCACCATATTTTAACTCATTATTTTTATTTATTAAATAATTTACCTTAAGTTTTTTTAAATTTAATTTTGTATCTTCTATTAAATTAATATCTTCGAAAAAATATGTTATAGGTATATCAAAAGATCTTGAAATACTCTCTAAAACTCTTAAAGTAATATCTTGTTTTCCACTTTCAAGAATATGAATATATGCTGCTGATACTCCTATTCTTGCAGCAAATTCAGTTCTTGTCAATCCCAGTTTCTTTCTTAATTCTATTAACCTTTCTTTTAAATCCATACTAATTATATTTTATCATAAATTATTTATAATTTAAAGAGTAAAAAAATTAAGGGGAGGTTTAATTAAACCTCCCCTCTAATACTAAATTTAACCTACTTTTTTGGTACAATTGCTTTAAGTTCTTTACCTGCACGAAATGCTGGAACTTTCTTTGCTGGAATCTGAATTGGTTTTCTTGTTTGTGGATTAATTCCCTTTCTTGGTTTTCTCTCTCTTACTTCAAATGTCCCAAAACCAACAAGTGCAACTTTTTCCCCCTTCTTTAAAGCATCCATTACTGTTTCAATAAATGCTTCGAGTGTTGCAGCAGCAACTTTTTTTGTTACACCAGCCTTCTCTGCAATCGCTGATACAATTTCTGGTTTTGTCATTTAAAACTCCTCCTTTCTTTTTAAAAATTTTTTTATTTTTATAAAAAATTTTAAACTAATTTTCTTCACTTTTCAAAACCCTTGTCATCAAACTTCTAACAGCTAGCATAGGCTCTTTATTTTCATATATTATATAATAAATTTCACTCATTATTGGTAAATCTAGATCTTTATTATTCTCATAAACAACTTTAGTTGTATAAACTCCTTCTATAACTTGTCTTGTTGAAGATATAATCTCTTTTGGTTTTATTCCTCTACCTATCATTTCTCCAAACCATCTGTTTCTTGAAAGATTTGAAAAAGATGTTGCTACAAGATCTCCTAAACCAGATAGACCATAAAAAGTCTCCTCTTTTGCTCCATATTTAATTCCAACTCTAACCATCTCTTTAATACCTCTCGTTATCAGGGAGGCTTTCGTATTAACTCCAAAGCCTAACCCATCAGATATACCAGCCGCTATAGCAAGCACATTTTTTAGACTCCCTCCAAATTCAACTCCAATGCTATCTCTTGAAGTATATACTCTAAAATACTCATTTGTCAAGAGTTTTTGAAAAACTTCTAATAAATTTTCATCTTTTGATGCTATAACTGATGATGTTGGTATTCTTAATGCAACTTCTTTCGAAAAGTTTGGTCCTGATAAAATAACATAATCTTTAGTTTCTAAAACCTCTTCTAAAACCTCGCTGATTCTTTTGCCTGTTTTCATCTCTATTCCTTTTGATGCTATAAGAAATATTTTGTTCCCTATTTTTCTTTTATCAATTTTTGTTAGAACATCTCTTACAAATTGAGAAGGAACGACAATAAATATTATCTCACTTAATTCAACTATTTCTTCTATACTATTTGTTAAATTTATTTCTTTTGGAATTATGAATCCTGGTAAATAATATATATTTTCTCTTGTTTCTTTAACTACATTCAATGTCTCCTTAGAATGAAACCAAATTGTTATATCAAATTTTTTTCTATATAAATGAAGAGCAAGAGATGTTCCCCACCCCCCTCCACCTAAAATTCCTATTTTCATCTTTTTTCTTTTCTCTCCTTTTCTTTAATTATGAAATCAATAAAAACTCCTTTCAAATCAAATTTTAGTCTTATTCTATCTTCCAAATATCTTAAATAATCTTTCTTTAGCATATCTTTATCATTAACTATTAAGTATATCTCTTTTATATTATTATTATTTTTTACCATAACATCATATAATTTCAAAACCTTTTTTCCTTTTCTTGGTGGTGAATGTTTAGATATTAAATCGAAAATTGTCTCTTTAACCTCTATTTGTGAAAGTTCTTTTTTTGCATTTTTATATACAATGTCAATTAATTTAAAAAGTATATTTATATTTTCTTTTTTTAAAGCAGAAATCATAACTTGTGGATAAAATAGAATTTCATTTAATCTATAGGAAACTTCGTTGAGATATCTATCAATTTTTTTAACATCAATAAGATCCAACTTATTCATTACAAGTATCCCAGATTTTTTATTTTTAATTAATAAACTCATCAAATGCTCATCTGTCCTTGAAACATCTTCACATGAAATAACAAATAGAACTATATCGCTTTCCTTTATTGCTTGTAGTGCTCTTAAAGATATATAAAAATCTAAATCTTTTAAAATACCCTTCCTTACTCCTGGTGTATCAAGAAATATATAGTTTTTTCCATTATAGTTTATTAAATGTTCAACTATATCTCTAGTTGTTCCTGGTTCACTTGAAACAATCGATCTTTCAAAATTTGAGATTGCATTCAAAAGAGTTGATTTGCCTACATTTGGTTTTCCAACAATAGATATCTTTGGAGCTTCTATTTCCTCTTTTTTTAAATCTTCACTTTTAATCTTTATTTTTTCATCTATCTTTTCAATCAATTTATCAATATTAATTTTTTTAATTGCTGAAATCTTTAATAGTTCTCCAAATCCTAATTCTAAAAAAAGATATGGATCTTCACAAGCCTCCTTTATATCACATTTATTTAAAACAATTATTGTATCTTTATTCTTTTTATGTAACATTTTTGCAATTTTTCTATCTTCTTCTGTAACAGTTTTAATTTGACCATCAATTAAAAATATAACAAGATCGCTCATCTCAATTGCTATTTCAACTTGAATTTTTATTTTTTCATTCAATTCTGTTTTTTCATCAAAAGAGATTCCACCAGTATCTAAAAAAGACACTTTTTTACCAAAAATTTCGCCTTCTCCATAAATATAATCTCTTGTAGTTCCCGGCAGTTCATAAGTTACTGCTTTACTTCTTTTTATTAAAGTATTAAATAGAGTTGATTTTCCAGTATTTGGTCTCCCAACTATTGCAATTTTAAACATTTATCTTTTACCCTCTCAATTATATCTCTTGGTGTTGATGTACCAGAAATTATTCCTATTTTTTTAAAATTTTTTATATAATTTTCATCAATCTCGTTCTCATTTTCAATATGAATTGAATCTACATAATTTTTTGAAATTTCATATAATCTTTTCGTATTTGAAGAATTTTTTCCTCCAATAATAATCAAAAAATCTACTTTTTTAGACAATTCTATGACTTCTTCCTGTCTTTTTTTACTTTCTATGCAAATTGTGTCAAAAAATTCAACATTTTTTATCTTTTCTTTAATTTTATATTTTATTTTTTCATAAAATTCTTCACTTTTTGTTGTTTGTACTATTACACCAACATTATCATCAATATTTGGTATATCATCATTTTCATCTATAATAAATGTTTTTTCACTTTTTAAATTAGAATAAAGAAAAACTATTTCCTGATGATTCTTTTCACCAACAATAAAAAGATAATCTCCTTTCTCTAAAATTTTTTTTCCAATTTTAAGAGATTTTATAACTAAAGGACATGTTAAATCAATAATTTTTAATTTTTTTTCATTTGCTTTTTTTAACTCATTTAAACTTAAACCATGAGCAGGTATTATGAAAATGGCATTATTTGGAACTTTATCAATATTATCAACAAACTTTAAACCTTCGCTTTCAAGTTCATTGTTAACATATTTATTATGAACCAACTCTTTACTTATATATACTTCTTTGGTTTCTTTTAATAAGTTCTTAACAAATCTATATGCTCTATCAACACCACTACAGAAACCAAGAAATTTACTCTCTATAATCTCCATTACCAATCCTCTTTTAATCTTTCGATAAAAAGATTTTTTAACTCTTCAGTATATTCATTAAGAGTTTCTGAATTAAAATCTTTCTCTAAATATTTATCTGGAAAAAGAGGAGGATAAATTTTGCTTCTTATTTTTTTAAAAAGTTTTGGAAATTTTTTTCCACGAGGAAAAGCATCAAAACTACCCTTAATCAATATCATCTGTATTGGAGATTTGTTTTTAAGAGAAAAAAAGTTTGCACCAGAGTGAAAATTTTCAGATTGAAATTTTCCATCTTTGCTTCTTGTTGCTTCAGGGAAAATTCCAAGGTTCTCCTTTTTATTTAAGTAATATGTGCCCATTTTTATTACATTTCTATCAAGTTTATCCCTTTTTACAGGAATTATTTCCATAAAATCTAAAAATTTCTTTAAAAATCCTTTAAAAACCTCTTCTTTAGCAAGAAAATGTATAAATTTTGAAGGAGATACAGAAATTGCCATTATTAAAAAATCAAACCATGAATTGTGGTTTGAAACAAATATAATTCCTCCGTTTTTTAACTCGTTTTCTTTTCCATATACTTTAAATTTAAAAAATATTTTGAAAAGTAAAAATGCTAATAAGTAAAGAAATAGATAAACAATTTTTCTTAAAAATCTTTTCATATTAACCCTCTCTTTTTTAACTCATTTAATACTATATTTAATGTCTCCTCTTTAACCAAATTTGTGTTATCTATAATCAACGCATCTTTTGCAGGTTTCAATGGAGAAACTTTTCTTAAACTGTCTCTTTTATCTCTTTTAGATAGTTCTTCTTCTATTTTTTCAGGTGAATATCCTTTCTCAATTAACTGTTTAATCCTTCTCTTCTTTCTTTCCTCTTCATTAGCAGTTAAGAAAATTTTCAAATGAGCCTTTTTAAAGACAACAGTTCCAATATCTCTTCCAGCAACAATCAAACTTTCTTTTTTCGCAATTTCCCTAAGATATGTATTAACAACTCTTCTCACATTTTTATTAATTGATATCTTTGAACTAATATCTGATACTTCTGGAGAATATAATTCATCATAATTTTCAAATTCTTCAAATATCTCATTCCAATTTTTTGATTTCAAAAATTTATTTAAATCTCCACCTTCATTTTTATAAAAATATGCAATTATTCTATAAAGTTTCCCAGAATCAATAAATTTTATACCTAAAATGGAAGATAGGTTTTTTCCCAACCTTGTTTTCCCTGAAGCAGTTGGACCATCAATCGCAATAATCATTTTAATATTCAATGCCTCTTCTACCTGAAATTCCTTGATTAAATGGATGTTTTATCATTTTAAATTCAGTTACATAATCACTTATTTCAATAATCTCTTTTGGAGCATATCTACCAGTTAAAATGAGTTCTAAATTTTTAGGTTTATTCTTAACAAATTCTAAAAACTCATCCATAGGTAACATATTATATTTTAATACTATGTTTATTTCATCAAGAACCAAAATATCAACAACTTTTGAAATTTCCTTTGCTTTCTCGAAAGCGATTCTTACATGTTTTAAATCTTCATCTGTTGGATTATTTAAATTTATAAAACATAATTTGCATGATAAATCACATTTTTCAAACCCTTGTTTAATTAGGGATGATTTTGGGCAATCTTTACCAAAATGGTAAAAAATAACATCTGGATAGAGATTATATAAAAAGAAAAGTTCCCCATAATAACTTATCCCCTTTAAAAATTGAATAAAACCAATTTTATAATGATGTCCCAATGCTCTAATAATCAATCCAATGCTTGATGTTGTCTTTCCCTTTCCATCACCAATATAACAATGAATCAAACCTAGTTCATTCATTATTCACCTCTCTTTAATTTAGAATATTTTATAGATAATTTTTTTATATCCCCATTTCCAAAATCAACAACTATATATGGATTGTTTGAATCACTTACATAATCTATTATTTTCCCATATCCAAACTCATCATGATATATAACTTCATTTTTATTGAATTTAATATCAATTTTTTCTTTAACCATCTCTTTTAAATTATCGCTATGGATCTCTTTTTCTAAATCATATATTTTTTCAAAATAGGTTTCTGGTATCTCTTTAAGAAATCTTGACATATCAGGAAAATCTGGTATGCCTTTTTTTGTTCTTCTAATACTATAAGTAAAATATAGATCCTCTTTCGCTCTTGTCATTGCAACATAAAGAAGTCTTCTTTCCTCCTCTATGTCATCTCTTGATAACAAAGATTTAAAATGAGGAAAAAGCCCATCCTCTAAACCGACAATAAATACTGTATGAAATTCAAGACCTTTTGCAGAATGAACAGTCATCAATGTTATCTTCTCTTGAGTATCAATTGTATCAACATCGCTTATTAATGAAATATAAGAAATAAAATCGCTTAATTTTTTGCTTTGAGTTCTCTCATAAAATTCTTTTACAATATTTATAAATTCATAGATATTTTCTTTTCTCTCTTCTTCCAATGCATTTATAAAATTTGTTGTTGTTAAAATTGAATCAATTAAACCAAAAATGTCATCAATTTTTTCTTTCCATATTTTATAATTTTCGAGAAAAGTTTTTAATCCCTCCTCTATTTTTTTATTATTAACATCTTTAATTATATTTTCAATTGTTTCCTCAAGAGAAAAGCCAAGTTCGAGTTGAGATTTAATTTTTGAAAATGTCTTCTCACCAATTCCAATTTTTGGAAAATTAAAAACTCTTTCAAGAGAGAGAAAATCTTTATCATTTAAGATTATTCTTAAATAAGAAAGAATATCTTTAATCTCTTTTCTTTGATAAAACTTAATACCTCCAACTAATCTATATGGAATATTTTTAAGAATCAAAAAATCCTCGAATGTTCTTGATTGCGCATTTGTACGATATAATATTGCAATTTCTTTTGGGTTTATACCACTATTTATTAATTCTTCAATTTTATTTACAACAAATCTTGCTTCATCAATTTCGTTTAATGCAGGATAAATCTTTATTTTATTTCCACCTTCTTTAATAGCAAAAAGCGGCTTTTCCTCTCTTTTTTTATTATTCGATATTAATTCCTTTGCTGCATTAACAATTAATTCTCTGCTTCTATAGTTTTCAGAAAGGTAAATGACTTTCACCTTTTCAAAATCATCTTTAAATGAAAGCATCAATTCAGAAGAAGAACCTCTAAATTTATATATACTTTGATCATCATCACCAACAACAAAAATATTTTTATTATATTTTGTTAATGCTTTTAAAAGTTTATGTTGCGATGGATTTATATCTTGATATTCATCAACAAGAATAAATTTAAATTTCTCAGAATAAACTCTTGAAATTATATCATTAGCATTGAAAAGTTTTGTTACAAAATTTATTAAATCATCAAAATCAAGTAGATTTCCTATCTTTTTAACTTCTTCATATCTTGCAAAAATTTTTTTAATAACTTGATCATATCCATCTTTTGGTTTAAAATCCTCTAAAAATATTCCTCTACTTTTTATAAATGATATTTTAGAAAATATATCTTGTGGAGAAAAATAATTTTTAGATAAATCTAAAAATTTAATTGCATCATCAACAATTTTTATAGAATCTTCCTCATCTATTATTGTAAAATTTCTATCATATCCAAGATGAAAAATTTCTTCTCTTAATATTCTTGCACAAATGGAATGAAAAGTACCTATCCACATAAAATCTATACTTCTATTTAATAAACTCTTTATTCTATCTTTCATCTCTTCTGCAGCTTTATTTGTGAAAGTAACTGCTAATATATTCTTAGGATTTACATTTAGCTCTTCTATTAAATATGCAACTCTATATGTAAGGGTTTTTGTTTTACCACTTCCTGCTCCTGCAAAAACAAGAAGAGGTCCTTCTATATGAAGAACTGCCTCTCTTTGATTTACATTTAACTCTTTATAAATTAAATCTTTTATAAATCCCATAAATATCAAAATAAGTATAACACGAAAAAGAAAATATCTATAATTATTATTAATTAAAAATTTATAAAATTATGTTAATTTTAAAATTTTAATTTATTAAACTATTTAAATTAACTCTCTTTTTTCTTTGTTTTACACCCACTTCTTTTTGTCTTTTTCTCTTCCTTCTTTATCTCTTTTGCTTTAACTTCTTTTTTTGTTTCCTTTGTCTCCTTTTTTGTAGATTTTCTTGGTGACATTTTAACCTCCTGATTTTAAAAATTTTTTTTAAATTTAATATATTTTAACTTAAAAATCAAGTAATTTAAGGAACAATCTTACCCCAATTTTGTGCAAGAATGATTAAATCTATTCCATTTACAATTAAATCTTTATTAAAATCACAATTTGGATTCCAGTTTGGATCTCCTGGTGTAGAACCAAATGCTTGCATTAAGATAACAAGGTCTAAACCATCAACAATTTTATCTCCATTTACATCTCCTTTTACTCCACCTCCAGATGTAATCTTGATTGTATTATAGTAAATTCTACATGGAATATAGTTTGGTATTGAATTATAAAGATTTAAATTTGCAATTCTTATTGATACATCACCTTCTTTTAAACTTCTAAAAGTTATTGTGAAAAGTGTTCCATTGCCACTTACCCCTTTTATTTGTGGTCTAACTGCTTGAATAAATACAAAACCCTCTAAATTATAAATTTTATATGAAAAAATAGGATTAACATTATCGCTCATCAAAAAATTTCCTAACTTTATCTCTTCAACTTGAATAAATTCAGAATCAAAAATTAAAAACATACTCATTGATACTAAATTTGAAACATTATTTATATTGATGTCTAAATTGAATAACTCTCCTGAAGAGGCATTAATTTGTGATGGTAATAAAGTTATGTTTGTTTGATATAAATCAAAAACTGAAATTATAATATTTTGTGATCTTACCTTTCCTCCACTTTCACCTTTAATTATAAACTTATATGTACCTGGAGAAATATTTTCAGGTAATTCAATCTTCAAATAAGATGTATCAATAACATATGGAATTATATCTGGATTGAAATTATAAATAAGCCCTTGAGGTAATGTTCCATCTTGAGATTCAAGTTTTAAATTAACATTATCTTTAAAAATATTGTCCCTTTTAACTTTTATAATATAAAATAAAGTTCCTCCTTTACTAACATTTCTCTCAAGAGGTGGCTCAACTTCAATTTTAAAATCACCGGTTGGCTTAATTATTATATTTAAATTGATAGTGGTTGTAAAATTTTTACCTCCACCTTTTCCAACAAGAGTTATCAAATATGATCCTGGAGGAGTGTCTTGTGAAGTTGATATAGTCAAAGTTGATGTTTGACCTGGAAATACTTCTTGAGGTGAGAATCTCACTTCACAATTTGATGGAGGATTAATTAAATAAAGTTTGACTTTAACATTAAACCCACCAACACCATCAACTGAAATTCTAAAAATACCTGTTTCACCTTGATAAACGCTATTTAATATATTTGTGACAGTTAAAGTAAATGAACCTTCAACTTGTGGTTTTACTATCAAAGTTATATCTTTAGTTCTTGAAATATTTCCACTAACACCTTTAATTCTTAAAGTATAGGATTGAGGTATTGTGGAAAGTATTGCTTTAACAGTTAATTTGGAATTTGAAGATAAAGACGAAATTGAATTTGGGTTGAATTCATATTGTATTCCTGATGGAGGATTTTCAATTGTAAGATAAATTGTATCATTAAAACCACCATACGGCGTGTATGAAACATTAAATATCGCCTCATCATCACCAACATAAATTTCTCCTTTATCAGGATTAACATTTAATGAAAAATATGGTTCAACATTTACTGAAATTCTAATCCCTCTCGATCTTCTCGAAATCAAACTTTTTCCTGTTATTTTAAGATTATATGTTCCTGCACTAAATCCTTCAGGAATAGAAATTATTAATTTTGAACTCCTAACTTCATTTGTTAATACTTTGGGTTCAAATCTATATTGTAAATTCTCTGGTGCATTTTCTAAAAACAATTCAATACTGCCTGAAAAGTTGTTATATGGAATCATATTAATCGTAAAATTAACCTCTCCTCCTATAAAAGTAACTTGGTTCTCTGGAGATACTTCAAAATCAAAATCATTTTCAAAAAATCCATAAAGGAAGTGGTCTTGAGAAACAACAAAAATCCCCCCCTCGCCAATTGCAGGAGAAGATTGAATTTCTCCTTGAGTTTCATATTCCCATAATTTTTGACCAGTTCTTCTATTTAATCCATATATTTTTTTATCATTAGATCCAAAATAGATATAGTTACCTGAAATTGCTGCTGAACTTTCTATTTTACCATCGGTTTGAAATGGAAATCCACCTCTTATTGCTCCAGTATTTTTTTCAATTGAATAAAATCTACCCAATTCATCACCAATGTAAATTGAATCATCTCCAACTGCAGCTGTTGCTGAAAAATGACTATTTGTAGAAAACTCTCTAATAAAAGATAAAAACATTGTTAAAAATAAAATTTTTCCATTTTCAAATGAGTATTGTGATTTTACTGGAATATAAAGATAATCTCCGTCTGTTGAAATTGAAGAGTAATTTTGAAATGCAGTTATTCCTGTTATTTTATATGGTGAAATTGGAGCAGCACCACTAACAACATCAATCGCATAAACATAACCATCAAAAGTTAAAAGATATACATTTCCTCCTAAATAACATGGAGAACCTTTCACTCCATGATTTGATAGAGGAAATATCCAAATTAGAGCACCAGTTTCAGGATCAAGGGCGTAAACATAAGATTCAATTCCATTAGTTGCAAAAATTATTCTATTTTGTGCAACAATAGGAGAACCCTCTGCTTGTCCTCTAAAATTTAGGGGCTGAGTATTATCTGAAAATTCCCATATTTTTTCTCCAGTTAAGGCATTTAAAGCATATATCCCACTTGTTTTATTAACATCACCTCCAGAACAAACATAAATCTTTCCATTAAAATATAAAGGAGATCCATTTATAATATTTGGGGTTTGATATATCCATTTTGGAGTCCAATTTGTTGAAGATAAAATTTGATTTTTTGCATCATTTATACTAAACGCATAAATTTTACCACCAGCATCTCCAACATAAAGATATCCATTTGCAATAATAGGTGAAGATCTTGAATTTGTTGAAAGTTGAAATTTTGCAATAGGATCATCTTTTTTGGGTAGCTTATTTGGATCAATTTCAATATCTGCAACTCCTGTGTGTCTTGAATCTTTCATAAACATTAACCAAGACGATGTTTGATCTGTTTTTCCATAAATTTTAATATTAAAAAGAGATGTTATTAAAAAAATAATTGAAAAGGTTAATAAAAATCTATTTTTTATCATATCTCCTCCTTTTAATATCCAGGATATGTTATTGTTATTATTTGTAAATCAGGATCCCAATCAACCTTAGCGCCTAATGCTTCAGAAACAAATCTTAATGGAACAACTGTTCTTCCACCACCTATCTCTTTTATTTCTATTATTTTTGGTGGTACTTCAAGATAATATCTTTCATTATTGACAAGCGCTTCTTTTTTACCAACCCATAAAACAATTGTTTTATTTTCTAATTCAATCGTTATTTTCTGCTCTTTTGGTTCCCAACCAACTTTTGCTCCAAAAGATTCTGCTATAATTCTTAACGGTACAAGAGTTCTTCCATTTTCAATAAATGGAGCGAGTTCAAGAATTATTGTTTTATCATTTAATACAGCCATTAAATTTCCAATTTGTAATCTTATGATTGTCCTTGCTTTAAATTTAATTATTAATGTTTTCATAGTTTCATTTCCTGCCTTATCAATTGCTTTTATTTCCAATTGATTTATTCCTTCTACAAGAGAATACGAAATTTTAAAATCACCACTTTGTTGATCTGAAATAACTGAAATATCTTTAACCTTAACAGTTATTCCTGGCTCTGTTTTACCTTTTATTTCTATAATTTTTTCTAAAACTTCAATGTTTGACTGAGGAAATAAAATTTCTAAATTTGGAGGTGTTATATCTACTTTAAATGTATATGTAATAATTTCTGATTCATTATTTGCCTCATCCTTTGCTTTAACAGAAAAAATATGATCACCTTCTCTTAGATTTGGTGTTAAAAATCTTGTTATTTTTTTCCAATCACTCCAAGGAGAATCATCTAATTTATAAGAATATAAGATATTTTCAGGCAGAGTTTTATCATCACTAGCTTCCCATTGAAATTCAATGCTTAATGTTTGATTTGTTTCAGAAGGGGGGGTTTTTATAAATTTTATTGAAGGCTTTTGAGTATCAACTGGATAAACTGATATTTTTAATTTTGTATTTGCTGTATCTACTGAAATTTGTCTCATTTTAGAATCAAAAAGATATATGTTACTCAAAGATACATCATAAACTCCAACATTTCCACCTTTTACTTTAACATTTAATATTAAACCTGAACCTGTTATACCATTAATCTGTCCTATTCTTGATACTCCTATAACTATTTTATTTTCATTATGTTTTATTGCTTTTAAAAATACAATGCTTCTTTTATCTTTTGTCAAAAAATTTGATTCATTTTCTTTTGAATCAGAGATGAATGAATCTTCAACAATTAAATTTGATAAAGGCAGATTTATATCAAATGAAACACCATAAAGATCAGTTACATTGCTAACTCTTATATCAAAACTACCTATTCCACCAGATTGTATTGTAAAATTTTCTGGTTCAAGAAAAATTTTTGCACTCTGATTTTTAAATCCAATGTTAAAACTTGAAATCAAAATTATTATAATTAACAAATAAACACTTTTTTTCATCAACTCCTCCTTAACTATTTAGAATAAAAAAGCATTCATATTGTTCCATTTAAGTTTAACACAAATTTATAAATTTTTTTCAAAAATTTTTTTACCAATTCTTATCATATTGGAACCTTCTTCAATTGCAATTTTATAACTATTTGACATCCCCATTGAAAGATATTTTAAATCAAAATTTTTAAAATTAATTTTTTTTAAATTTTCATATATTTCTCTGGTTTTTCTAAAATAATATCTTATTATCTCCTCATCATAAAGATTAGGTCCCATTGTCATAACTCCTTCAATTTTTATATTATTAAAATAAGAAAGTGATTCCGCAAATTCATATATTTCATCTGGATCAATTCCAAATTTACTTTTTTCTTTTGCAATATTTATCTCTATAAAAAAGGAAATTGACATAAATTTGTTTGATAATCTTTTATTAATTTCATTTGCTAGATTAATTGAATCAAGAGTTTGTATTGTGTTGAAAATCTTAATTGCTTTATTAATTTTATTTGTTTGTAAATGTCCTATAAAATGAAGTTCTGTTAAATTTTTAAAATTATCATAAATTTTTATTCCATCCTTAACATAATTTATCCCTAAAATATTAACCCCACCTTTAATTGCTAACTCAATTTCATCTAAACTTCTTCCTTTGATAACAGCTACAAGTTTAACATAAGGAGGTATTTCTTTTAAAATATTTTCTACATTTTTAACTATATAATCTTTATTCATCTAATTAATTTTATCACAAAATAAAAAGGGCCCTGGCGATGACCTACTCTCCCGAGGGGTTTCCCTCCTCAGTACCATCGGCGCTGAAGGGCTTAACTTCCGGGTTCGGAATGGAGCCGGGTGTTTCCCCTTCGCTCAAATCACCAGAGCCCACGAATAAATAACGAAAATTAGTAACTTAATTCTGATCTCTCAACTTAGCCTAAGTCAAGTCCTCGGTCTATTAGTACCCGTCAGCTAAGTGTGTCACCACACTTACACCTCGGGCCTATCAACCTGGTAGTCTTCCAGGGACCTTACTCCTCCTTGCGGAGGATGGGAGATCTTATCTTGGAGTGGGCTTCGCGCTTAGATGCTTTCAGCGCTTATCCCGTAGGAACATAGCTACCCGGCGCCTGCCCCTGGCGGGACAGCCGGTAAACCAGAGGTTCCCACACCCTGGTCCTCTCGTACTAAGGGTGTACCTCCTCAAATCTCCAACGCCTGCAGCGGATTAGGTCCGAACTGTCTCACGACGTTCTGAACCCAGCTCGCGTACCGCTTTAATGGGCGAACAGCCCAACCCTTGGGACCTTCTCCAGCCCCAGGATGCGATGAGCCGACATCGAGGTGCCAATCCTCCCCGTCGATGTGGACTCTCGGGAGAGATCAGCCTGTTATCCCCGGGGTAACTTTTATCCGTTGAGCGATGGCGCTTCCACGCGCAACCACCGGATCACTAAGCCCCACTTTCGTGACTGTTCGACCTGTCGGTCTATGCAGTAAGGCACCCTTATGCCTTTGCACTCTACACGCGATTTCCAACCGCGTTGAGGGTACCTTTGGGCGCCTCCGTTACTTTTTAGGAGGCGACCGCCCCAGTCAAACTACCCGCCTGACACTGTCCTCTCACCCGGTAAGGGTTGAGAGTTAGAATTCTAACACATTAAGGGTGGTATTCCAAGGTTGGCTCCACAAGGGCTGGCGCCCCTGCTTCACAGCCTCCCACCTATCCTATACATAATGTGCCAGAATCCAATGCCAAGTTGTAGTAAAGCTCCACGGGGTCTTTCCGTCCTGCTGCAGGTAGCCCGCATCTGCACGGGCATTGCTATTTCACCGGATCTCTCGTCGAGACAGCGCTCAGGTCGTTACACCTTTCATGCGCGTCGGAACTTACCCGACAAGGTATTTCGCTACCATAGGACCGTTATAGTTACGGCCGCCGTTCACCGGGGCTTAAGTTCGGAGCTTCGCCTTCACGAAGAAGGCTAACCCCTCCCCATAACCTTCCGGCACTGGGCAGGCCACAGCCCCTATACCTAGCCTTACGGCTTGGCAGAGACCTGTGTTTTTGTTAAACAGTCGCCCGAGCCGATTACCTGCGACTCTCCTCAGCTTCAGTAGAAGTTACTTACACCGAGGAGAGCACCCCTTCTTCCGTAGGTACGGGGTTAGATTGCCGAGTTCCTTGACGAGAGTTCTTCCGCGCGCCTTGGGACATTTATCCCAGTCTACCTGTGTTGGTTTGCGGTACGGTCACCTAACCTTCAATGCTACGAGGTTTTTCTCGCGAGCATGGAATCAGTCACTTCGCCGCTGGTTACCCAGTGGCTCCCCATCACCTCTCGGTGTTAATGTGTCTCCGGATTTGCCTAGAGACACCACCTACAGGCTTGGACAGGGTATTCCATCACCCTGCAGACCTATCCTTCTCGACCACCCCTTCGCTTTTTACGAAGATTAGGTGGTGCCGGAATATTAACCGGCTGCCCATCGTCTACGCCTTTCGGCCTCAACTTAGGACCGACTAACCCTGGGCGGACGAACCTTCCCCAGGAAACCTTAGACTTACGGCGGAAGGAATTCTCATCCTTCTTTTCGTTACTCAAGCCAGCATTCTCACTTCCTACCGCTCCAGTACTCCTTACGGTGTACCTTCACCGCAGTAGGAACGCTCCCCTACCACCAGGATAAAAATCAAAAGATCTTTATCCTGATCCACCGCTTCGGTTGGAAGCTTAGTCCCGTACATTTTCGGCGCAGGGCCACTCGACTAGTGAGCTGTTACGCACTCTTTAAAGGATGGCTGCTTCTAAGCCAACCTCCTAGCTGTCTAAGTAGCCCCACTTCCTTATCAAAAACACTTAGCTTCCATTAGGGACCTTAGCGGGTGATCTGGGCTGTTGCCCTCTCGAAAACGGAGCTTTTCCCCCGCTTTCTCACTCCCAGGATAAGAAAGAGTGGTATTCGGAGTTTGGTTGGGTTCGGTAGCCCAAAGGGCCCCTAGCCCATCCAGTGCTCTACCCCCACTCTTCATTTAACCTGAGGCTGCACCTAAATGCATTTCGGGGAGAACCAGCTATCCCCGGGTTCGGTTGGAATTTCTCCTCTACCCACAGCTCATCCAACAGGATTTCACCCCTGACTGGTTCGGTCCTCCATGGGAGTTTAATCCCACTTCAACCTGGCCATGGGTAGGTCACCCGGCTTCGGGTCTACTGACTACGACTAAGCGCCCTTTTCAGACTCGCTTTCGCTACGGCTACGGACTCTAGTCCTTAACCTCGCCGTAGTCAGTAACTCGCTGGCTCATTCTTCAATAGGCACGTGGTCAGACTGTCAAGAAAATCTTGACATAGTCCTCCCACGGTTTGTAGGCATACGGTTTCAGGTTCTATTTCACTCCCCTTCCGGGGTTCTTTTCACCTTTCCCTCACGGTACTATGTTCACTATCGGTCACGGAGGTATTTAGCCTTGGGAGGTGGTCCTCCCTGCTTCCCACAGGATTTCACGAGTCCCGTGGTACTCAGGATATGGCTCGGGAAGAGAATTGCTTTTTGCCTACGGGGCTTTCACCCACTTTGGCTAACCTTCCCAGGTTATTCGGCTAAGCAATTCTTTTGTAACTTCCCTAGAGAGCTTGGGCTCTCTAATGAGCCATTCCTACAACGCCAACTAGGCAACGCCCCAAGGCTTTAACACCTAGTTGGTTTGGGCTCTTCCCCTTTCGCTCGCCGCTACTCAGGGAATCGAGTTTTCTTTCTTTTCCTCAGGGTACTGAGATGTTTCACTTCCCCTGCTTGCCCTCTCTACCCTATTAATTCAGGTAGAGATGATATTCCCTTATCAGGAATATCGGGTTGCCCCATTCGGGAATCTCCGGATCAACGCTTGCTTGCAGCTCCCCGGAGCCTATCGCAGGCTTGCTGCGCCCTTCATCGGCCTCCTGTGCCAAGGCATCCACCGTATGCCCTTACTTCCTTGACTTAGGTAAGTTGAGAGATCAGAATTAAATTACTAATTTTCAAGGTACAAGATTAAAAAGAGGGCTTGTACCCTCAAAACTAAGCAGTACTTGCTTATACCCAAAGAAATGGCTCCCTAGAAAGGAGGTGATCCAGGCGCACGTTCTCGTACACCTACCTTGTTACGACTTCACCCTCCTCATTGGTCACACCTTCGGCGCCCCCTTCCCTTGCGGGTTAGGGTAAGCGACTTCGAGTGCAACCAACTCGGGTGGTGTGACGGGCGGTGTGTACAAAGCCCGGGAACGTATTCACGGCGGTATGGCTGACCCGCCGTTACTAGCAACTCCAGCTTCATGAGGGCGAGTTGCAGCCCTCAATCGGTACTGGGGTAGGTTTTGGGGATTTGCTCCGGGTTGCCCCTTCGCGTCCCATTGTCCCTACCATTGTCGCATGTGTGTGGCCCTGGACATAAAGGCCATGAGGATTTGACGTCATCCCCACCTTCCTCCGTCTTGTCGACGGCAGTCCCCTTAGTGTCCTCGGCATTACCCGTTAGCAACTAAGGGCAGGGGTTGCGCTCGTTCAAGGACTTAACCTTACATCTCACGACACGAGCTGACGACAACCATGCAGCACCTGTGCTGGCTGATATGTCTAAAAGACATATCCACCCTACTCTTTCGAGCGGGCTTAAGCCAGCATGTCAAGCCCAGGTAAGGTTCTTCGTGTAGCATCGAATTAAACCACATGCGCCGCTGCTTGTGCGGGCTCCCGTCAATTCCTTTGAGTTTCAGCCTTGCGACCGTACTACCCAGGTGGGGTGCTTAACGTGTTAACTACGGCACTGAGTGGGTTTATCCACCCAACACCAAGCACCCATCGTTTAGGGCCAGGACTACCCGGGTATCTAATCCGGTTCGCTCCCCTGGCTTTCGTGTATGAGCGTCAGGAACGGACCAGGAAGCCGCCTTCGCCACTGGTGTTCCTCCCGATATCTACGCATTTCACCGCTACACCGGGAATTCCACTTCCCTCTTCCGTCCTCTAGTTTAGCAGTATCGAATGCCTTTCCACGGTTAAGCCGTGGGCTTTGACATTCGACTTGCTAAACCGCCTGCACACCCTTTACACCCAGTGATTCCGGGTAACGCTCGCTCCCTACGTATTACCGCAGCTGCTGGCACGTAGTTGGCTGGAGCTTATTCCTAGGGTACTGTCAAGATTATATCCTTATTAAGGATATAATCCTTCATCCCCTAGAAAAGGGCTTTACGACCCGAAGGCCTTCATCACCCACGCGGCGTCGCTGGGTCAGGCTTTCGCCCATTGCCCAAGATTCCCTGCTGCTGCCTCCCGTAGGAGTTTGGGCCGTGTCTCAGTCCCAATGTGGCTGACCACCCTCTCAGGCCAGCTACCCGTCTTAGCCTTGGTGAGCCATTACCTCACCAACTAGCTGATGGGCCGTGAGCCCATCCTGAAGCGGTAGCAGAAACTGCCACCTTTCCTCCAGAAAGTTGCCTTTCTGGAGATTATAGGGTATTGATCCACCTTTCGGTGGGGTATCCCCTTCTTCAGGGTAGGTTACCCACGTATTACTCACCCGTTCGCCGCTCGCCAGCATCCTTACCAGAGGTAAGGACCTGTTGCCGCCCGACTTGCATGCATTAGGCACGCCGCCAGCGTTCACCCTGAGCCAGGATCAAACTCTCCAAAGTGAACCAATAAAATTCATCTTTAGAAAGTTTAAATCCTGACAGTACGGTATAAACAAGTACTGCTTAGTTTTCAAGGTACATCTCCAATTTTAAATTATAACATTAAGCATACTTTTGTCAAGTACCTTAATGTTATAATTTTTTAAAAATTTAATTTTCAAATATCTTTAAAGTTTATACTTTAAAGACACTATTTTTGTAGTTTAACAAAAAAGTTCATTTTGTCAAGAGGTATTAAAAAATCACGATTAATAAAGAAAAAATTGCAAATTTTATATTTTTTTATAAAATTAATTTATGGTTTATGTAGGAGTTTCTGGAGGTATTGATTCAAGTTTTGCTCTATATATTTTAAAAAAACAATATAAAGAAATTTGTGCTGTTTTTCTTTTATTCAAATCAATTGATTCAACATGTCCTTTAAAATGCTGTAATTTTGAAAATGTTATATTATTAACAAAAAAATTAGATGTGCCATTAAAAATAATAGATGCTAGAGAAATTTTTAAAAATGAAGTTATAAATTATTTTTTAGATGAATACAAAAATGGCAAAACACCAAATCCATGTATTATTTGCAATGAAAAGGTTAAATTTAGATTAATTTTTGAAAATCTGTTAAATGAGAATGATTTTGTAGCAACAGGACATTATGCTAGAATATCAAAAGAGAACGAAGATTTTTATCTTAAAAAGGGGATTGATTTTTCAAAAGAACAATCTTATATGCTTTATAGATTAAAAAAGGAATATTTAAAAAAGATAATATTTCCATTAGGTGATTTTTATAAAAAAGATGTGATTAAAGAATTTGAAAAATTAAAAATTTTTCAAAATATACCTAAAGAGAGTCAAGATTTATGTTTTATAAAAAAGGATAAAAATTTATTTTTAAAAGAGATTTTTGGAGAAAGAAATGGTAAAATTGTTCATGTTAATGGCAAAATAATTGGTGAACACAAAGGTTATTATTTTTACACAATAGGACAAAGAAGTGGTTTAAATATATCTTGGAGAGAACCGCTTTATGTTATTGATATAGACAATCGAAATAATCTAATATATGTTGGTGAAATTGAATATGCATATAAAGAGAAATTTGTTGTTAATAATTTAAATTGGTTGATTGATTTGAACAAAGTAAATTTAAACGATATAAAAGTTAAAACAAGATATAAAGGTAAAGAATTACCATGTAGTATAGAATTTGTTGAAAATAGATTAATTGTTAATTTAAAAGAAAAGGAATTTGCAATTACACCTGGACAATCTGCTGTGTTTTACAAAGATGAATATGTTGTAGGAGGTGGAGAAATCGAAAAAGTCCTATGATTTTTTCTTTCTTTTAATTAAAAATTCTTTTAAAACAAAAAAACCACCAACAATAATTGTAAGATAGTAATAAAAAAATCTCCATAGTAATATGAATGCAATTAATGGTTGCCTTGGTAAAAATGTTGAAAATAAAAATGCTATTCCCAACTCAGCTGCACCTGAAGTTCCTGGCGTTGGAACATATACTACAGATAAAAGAAAAATAACTGTTACAAAAATTATTGATAAAATAGGTGAATTTGATCCTAAACCTTTTAGAAGAATTACTGGTAAAAAAAGGGATGAAAGCCATTGCGAAATACTTAAAATAAAAATTAAAATTAATTCCTTTATATTTCCTTTATTTATACTTTTTTTTCCTTCTTCAAATAAATGTATATTTTTTTCAATCTCCTCTATTATTTTTTCAGAAGTTTTTGGAGGAAAAATTTTTATAATTATTCTATTAATAAAGTTTGCAATGACTTTTGGTTTAAAAATTGCAAATAAAATTAAAATTGAAATAAATAAATAGAATAAAAGTCCAACATTTATAGCAATATTTAAGCCTTTGTTTAGATTATATTCAAATTTAAAAAATGTGATAAATATTGGTATGGCTATAAATAAACTTATTCTTACTATAAATGCAACTATCTCTTTAATCAAGAAAACAAATGCGCTTTTTCCATATTCAACATTAAAATCTTTATTGAGTAGATACATTTGAAAAGGTTGTCCACCAGTTTGGAAAGGTGTTACAGCAGAAAAGAAATTCCCAATTATAGCGAGATTTATAGCTTCTCTTAATAATATTTTCGCATTTATTAATTTAAGACTTAAAAGAATTATTATAGATTCTAGTATCCAAGAGATGCCAACCAAAATAAATGCAAGAATTAAGTAAAATGGTTTTATTTCAAAAAATATACCTAAGAAATTTCCACCTTTAGATAATATAACAATTATAAATATTGCAATAAATGTTAAGACAAATGAAATTAAAATATTCTTAGCTATAGATTTATAGTTGACTTTTTTATCTTCCATTGAAAATATTATACACTTTTAGATATAATAAATGCAAACTTCAATAAAAGGAGTTTAGAAATGATGAATTTGAAAGATGAAATTTTAAAAGAATTATTTGATAATTTAAATAATGTAAAAGAATTTGAAGATTTAGAAAAGGTAAAAATAAAATTTTTAGGAAAAAAGGGTATAATTAAAAATCTAATGGAAAAAATCAAACAAATAGAAGATATAGAGGAAAAAAAGAAATACGGAGAATTAATAAATTTAATTAAAGAAGAGGTTGAAGTCAATTTAGAAAAATTTGAAAAAGAATTTGTTAAAAAACTAAAAGAAAAAAAAATATTAGAGGAAGAAATAGACGAAACATTACCTGGATACCCATTTAATTTTGGCAAAAGACATATTTTAAGACAAGTTGAAGATGAAATTGTTGAAATTTTTTTAAGAATGGGTTTTCATATATCTGAAGGGCCAGAAATAGAAAATGAATATTACAATTTTGAGGCATTAAATATTCCAAAATTTCATCCATCGAGAGATATGTGGGATACATTTTATCTTCATAATGGACTACTTTTAAGAACCCATACATCACCAGTACAAATCAGAACAATGGAAAAAATAAAACCTCCTTTGAGAATAATTTCACCAGGAAGATGTTTTAGAAGAGATCCTTTTGATGCTTCTCACTCACCAATATTTCATCAAATAGAAGGTCTAATGATTGATAAAAACATATCATTAACTGACTTAATGGGCATAATAGATCTTTTTGCAAAAAAGATTTTCGGAGAGAAAACAGAAACAAAATTCTATATATCCTATTTTCCATTTGTCGAACCTGGTTTGGAGGTGGCTGCAACATGCAGTTTATGTAAAGGAAAAGGTTGTAATGTCTGTAAATATACAGGTTATGTTGAAATACTTGGAGCAGGAATGGTTCACCCAGATGTATTAAAAAATGTTGATATTGATCCTGAAATTTGGCAGGGTTTTGCATTTGGATTGGGTGTTGAAAGAGTTGCAATGATTAAATATGGAATTTCAGATATTAGATATTTTTATGAAAATGATATCAGATTTTTAAATCAATTTTAAAGGAGATTTATATGAAAGTTTCATTAAATTGGTTAAGTGAGTTTATCGAATTAAATGAAGATATAGAGAAAATAAAAGAGATTTCAATTTTTAGAGGACTTGAAATTGAAGAAATTACTAAAAAAAGATCTCAAATTCAAAATTGTTACACTGGATTGATAAAAGATATCAAAAAAATAGATGAAAATTTATATTTATGCAAATTAGAATTTAAAGGAAACATTTATAACTCTGTAACAGGTGCTAAAAATGTTAAAAAGGGAGATATTGTACCGTTTGCTATACCAGGAGGTGTTGTATATAAACGTGATTATAAAAATGGTGAGAAAACAAAAGAGTTAACAAATGTTAAAAAGGTAGAAATAAAAGGTTATGAATCTCAAGTATTACTTTTATCGTATGATGAAATTGGTATAGAAGAGTCATCATTATCAGATTTATATAAAGAGGGAATTTTTATATTACCCGAGGATACTCCTTTAGAAAAAGATTTAGCTGATGTTTTATGGTTAAATGATACAATTTTAGAAATTAAAACATTAAATAGAAGTGATGTTCTCTCACTTTTTGGTCTGTCTAAAGAATTTGAGAGATATGGCTTTGGAAAATTTATATCTAATAGAAAAGAAATAGAGAATTTTAATAATTTTCCAGAAATTGATTTTAAGATAGAGATTAAAAATTACTCTTTATGTCCAAGATATGTTGGAGTTATTGTTAAAGAAGTTGAAGTAGAAAAATCAGGAATCTCAAATTTAAGAAAACTATTATCTATCGAACAGAGACCAATAAATAACATTGTTGATATGACAAATGTTTATATGTTTGAGTATGGACAACCTCTTCATGCTTTCGATCTTGATAAGATTGAGGATAAGATTGTTGTTAGAGAGGCAATTGAAAATGAGAAAATAATTACTCTTGATGGTAAAGAGAGGGAACTTGAAGAGGGAATGCTTTTGATATGTGATGCTAAAAGACCTATTGCAATAGCAGGTGTTATGGGAGGTAAAGATACTGAAGTAACTTTTGAAACAAAAAACATTTTACTTGAATCTGCTTATTTTAATCCTATATCAATTTCAAGAACTAAAAGAAAGTTAAAAATTGACACTGAAGCAGGAAATAGATTTGAAAAAGGAGTTGATATAAATAAAACTGCAATTATTGGATTTAATTGTGCTTTAAATTTTAATGGAAAAGATATTTTTAAACCAATTGATATATATCCTAAACCTTTTGAATTAGAATCTATAAAATTAAGATTTGATAGAGCAAGAAAAATAATTGGTTTTAATTTTAAAGACGATGAAATTGTTGATATATTAAAAAAAGGTGGATTTATTGAAAGAGAGAAAGGAGATGGATACGCATACTTTATTCCAAGTTATAATAGACCAGATGTTAAAACAGAGATAGATTTAATTGAAGAGGTTGTAAGATATTTTGGAATAGAAAAATTAAATTACACAATACCATCTATAAAAATAGATCCATATTTAAATACTTTTGAAATTAATTTGAAAAGAAAAATATCTGAAATATTAACATCATTAGGATTAAATGAAATTGTAACACTCTCCCTTGTTGAAAAAGAATATCTTTTAAATTTTGGATTTGATAAAACACCGATAGAAGTTTTAAATCCATTAAGACAGGATCAAAATATTTTAAGGACATCTTTAATACCAACACTACTTAAAGTTATTGAAAAAAATATTAATTTAGGAAATAAAAATCTTTCTTTATTTGAAATTGGAAAGATATATTATGAAGAAAAAGGAAATTATTTTGAAGAAGAAGAATTAATAGTTGGATTAACTGGAAAAATATTGGAAAGATATTGGAATGAAAAAGATAAATATTATAACTTTTACCATCTTAAAGGAATTTTAGAAAAACTATTTTATGAATTGAATATAAATGATTTTTATGTTTTAAATTTAAATAATTCAAATATTTATCACCCGAAAAGATTTGGAGGAATATTTATAAAAGAAAATTTAGTTGGTGAAATAGGTGAATTAAATGAAGATATTTTGGAAAAAACAAATATAAAAGAGAGAATTTATATCTTAAGATTAGAACTTGAAAAGATTAAAACATTCTCATCTATTAAAAGACAATTTTTTGAAATTTCTAAATTTCCTCAACTAACTTTTGATTTATCAATTCTTATACCTAGAGATATTAAATATTATGAGTTATATAAAATTGTAAAAGACGAGTGTGGTGAATTGTTATATAAGTTCTCTCTTTTTGATGTATATGAGGATGAAAAAATTGGATTAGATAAGAAAAGTTTTGCAATTAATTTGATTTTTTCAAGCAGTTCAAAAACATTAGCATATGAAGATATTAAAACTATAATAGATAGAATAGAAAAGAGAGTTGAAAAAGAATTAAAGGGATCAATAAGGAAAAAAGTTGAATAATTTTATAATTTCAAACAAATTATATAATTATATTGAGGCGTTAAAATTTAAAAATATTGATAAAGGAATACTAACAGAATTAAAAATTTTAAGCGATACAATAATTTCATTGAATTTTGATTTAAATGAGGAAACATTTCCAATTTTTGAAAAATATTTTATTGAAAAAAATTATTTAAAAAGAATTTTAAGAGATCTTATTTATAATAAAAAATGTGAAGAAATTGAAACAACTTTAAAAGAAATTCCATCTTCATTAATAAAACTTACAAGAATAACAGGAATTGGCAAAAATCTTGCAAATATACTTTATAAAGAATTAAACATAATGGACATAGATGATTTAAAATTAGCAATTAAGGAAAAAAAATTAAGAGAGATTAAGCAGATAGGTATTAAAGGTGAAGAAATAATAAACAAAAACTTAAATATCTATAATAAATTACAAAAAGAGTTCTCTTATTCATATGGAATTAGCGTTTATAACTTTATTAAAGAAATTTTTAAAAAGGAAAGGCTTGAAAAATTTCAATTAGTAGGTAGTTTAAGAAGGAAGAAAGATGTAATAAAAAATATTAATATTTTAATTTCTAATGAAGAATTAGAAAAAATATTAAAAATTTTAAAAGATTCTAACGAATTATTCATTATTGAAAAAAAGGAAAACTTTTTAAAATTTAAAACAATTTATTCTGAGATAGAAATAGTAGTTAATTATGTACCTGAAAGATATTTTGAATCCGCTTTATTATTTTTTACTGGACCAAGAAGTCTAAACTCTTTTCTAAAAGAAAAAAACAAAAAATTTAATTTTTCAATAGATAAAAGTGGATTTTTAAAAATAGAAAACTACACTGAAAAGGAAATTTTTTATCTTTTTTTATTGCCCTATATACCGCCTGAATTAAGAGATAATTGGGAATATTTTATAAAATTTAAAGATAATTTATCAATTGAATATAATATTAAAGGTGATCTACATGTTCATACAAATTATTCAGATGGCATCTCATCGATCTATGAAATTGTTAAGAAAGCGAGAGAACTTGGATATGAATATATCGGAATAACAGATCATGCTGAGGATCTAAAAGTTGCAAGAGGTCTTAAAAAAGAAAAAATTATGGAGGAGAGGCTTGCAATTAAAAAGATACAAAAGGTTTTCCCAGATATTAAAATTTTGTTTGGTGTTGAAGCAAATATTAGAATAGATGGATCAATAGATGTAGAAGATGAAGTATTAAAAGAATTGGATTACACTATTGGATCAATTCATTTTAATTTCAATGAAACCATTGAAACAAATATGAAAAGATATATAAAGGCAATGAATAACCCATTTATTACAATTATTGGTCATCCAAGTGGAAGAAAAATTGGAGAAAGAAAAGAAATGGATATAGATTGGAAAAATTTTTTTAATGAAGCAGAAAGAACAAAAACAATTTTGGAAATTAATTCAACTATAGATAGATTCGATCTTTCACCCAATCTTTCATTTGAAGCAAATAAATATAATATATTTTTTTCAATAAATTCTGATGCACATATATCCCCTCAATTGAACTATGTTAAAAATTTTGGGTTAAACATTGCAAAAAAAGCCTTTATCAATGAAAAAAAGATAATAAACACATATAATTATAAAAATTTATTAGAAATTTTAAAAATCAAAAGAGAAAAAATTACCTCTTCTCATTAACTAAAACAGTTGCTATAGATGCACCACCTTTGCCTTTTCCTATAAAACCAATCCTTTCCATAGTTTTTGCTTTTAAATTTATTTTATTTTTATCTATATCAAGCAAATTTGAAAGATTTTCAATTATTTTTTCTTTATAGTTAGATATTTTCGGTTTTTCAAGAATTATAACAGCATCTATGTTTAAAATTTCATAATTACTTTTTTCAATAATATTTTTTACAAAGGATAAAATTTCTGTGCTACTTTTTTCTTTCCATGAATCATCAAATATCTCTCCAATGTCCTTCTCACCGATCGCCCCAAGAATTGCATCAACAATTGAATGTATTAAAATATCTCCATCTGTATTACTAAAGAATCCAAATTCATCAGTTATTTTAATACCGCCGAGATACATTGGTATTTTCTTTTTAATTATATGAAAATCAAAGCCTATACCAATTCTCATTTCTTTCTATAAAATCAGCAACTTTTAATATATCACTTTTATAGGTTACCTTTATATTATCTATATCTCCATCAACTATTTTTATTAGAAGACCTTCTTTTTCAAAAACCATAGAATCATCATATAATTTTTCATTTATATGTTTTTTTAAAAGATATAATAACTTATTAAATGGAAATCCTTGAGGTGTTTGTGTTATAAAAATTTTTTCTCTTTCAAGAGTTTTAATAAAATTTTTATTTTGGATATATTTTAAACTTTCTATTACAGGAACTACAGGTATAACACATGCTTCTTCTTCAATTTCTGATACTATTTTTTCAATTAATTCAATTTTTATATTTGGTCTTGCACCATCATGAATTAAAACTTTATCAATATTTCCAATCTTTTTTAAAGAAAGAAGACCATTTAGAACAGAATATTTTCTCTCTTCTCCACCTTCAACAATCTCTATAACTTTATCAAAATCTTTAAAAATTAATTTTCCTTCATGAATTTTTTCTCTATTTAAAACAACAACAATCTTATCAACTAATTTGCATTTTAAAAAAGGAAAAACTGAATAGTATATTAATGGAAAATCAAAAACTTTATAAAAAATTTTATCTCCATTAAATCTTGAACTTTTACCTCCTCCAACTATTACTGTCCCCACCATTTTTTATAATCTCTCCAAAAATCATAGTTCCTGTTGGACCTTGTAAAAAAGATGTAACTTCAATTGTTACCTTTTTTCCTATATGAAATCTTCCCTCCTCAACAACAACCATTGTACCATCATCAAGATAACCAACTCCCTGATTCCTCTCTTTACCTTCTTTAATTATTTTAATTTCCAACTTTTCTCCTGGTAGAACAACTTTTCTTAAAGAAAAAGCAAGTTCATTTATATTTAAAACAGGAACTCCCCTTGTTCTACAAACTTGAGTTAAATTATAATCTGTCGTAATTATTTTTGCTTTAAGTTTTTTTGCAAGTTCAATCAATTTAGTATCAATTGGCAAAATCTCTCCTCTTTCTTCAAAAATTTTAACTTTATCTGGGTATTCATCTTTTAATCTATCTAAAACCTCTAAACCTCTTCTTCCTCTTATTCTTTTCGATTGATCTTCTGAATCTGCTACTAATTGCAACTCCTCTAAAATAAAAATTGGAATATATATCTTTCCATCAATAAAATTTAACTCAATCAACTCAAAAATTCTACCATCAATAATTGCTGAGGTATCAAGAATGTATTTAGTTATAAATTTTTTATCCTTTTGTGATCTATCTTCTCCAGTTTTACCTAAATTTCTAAAAGAATCTATTATTTCAGTTTTTCTTGAAAGAATTGCCCAAACAACTACTCCAAAAACAAAAAGACCAATTGCTATACCAATATACATTCCAATTATCGGAATTTTTGAAATTAGTGAGTAAAGTAGAAAAGAAATTATTAAAGCAATTAATACTGAAAAAAGACCAAGAAATAGTTCTGGTAAAGAGAGGGAAGAAAAAAACTTATTAATATTCATTCCTATAAATATAAGAATTTTTGAAAAAGGGGGGGAAAGAAGATAAAAAATGAAAAAGAACAAGAGAAAAAATATTAAATATATAATCAAGTAATTTAGATGAGTTAAATTTGTTAAAAAGTTTAAAATTTTATTTGATATTAAAACCCCAAGAAAACCGCCAAAAAATGAAAAAAAATACCTAAAAAAAATCCAAAATTTTTTCATTCCATTACTCCTCTTTTTAATACTTCTTTCAATTCAAAAATGTTACTTAACTCATAAAACCTTACCCTCTCATTTAATTTTAACTCATAATTTAAAAACTTTGGAACTATAAAATTATTAAAACCTAATTTGATGCTTTCATCTACTCTTCTTTTCATAAAAGATATAGGCCTTATCTCGCCACTTAATCCTACCTCACCGAAAGATACTATATTTGAAGTTGGTATATTTAAAAGAGATGAATACAAAGAGATAATTAAAGGTAAATCAGGAGATCTCTCTTCAATTTTAATACCACCTGTTATATTTACAAATATGTCAAATTTTGAAAGTGAAAGTTTAAAAAATTTTTCAATTAAAGCGACCATAATTGAAACTCTTGTAAAATCGACACCTAAACTGACCCTTCTTGGTTGTGGATAATAAGTTGGTACAACAAGGGTTTGAACTTCAACAAGAATCGGTTTTTGACCTGCTTCTAAAACAGGAACTACAATGCTTCCTGAGACAGGTTTCTTTCTTTTTGTTAAAAAGATAAGTGAGGGATTCTTTATTTCTTTAAGACCCTCCTCTTCCATAGATAAAATAACTATATCTTGAGTTGAGCCAAACCTATTCTTTTTACATCTAAGTATTCTATAATATTGAAATTTCTCACCCTCCAGATATAAAACAGTATCAACGAGGTGTTCAAGAAGTTTTGGACCAGCAATTTCACCTTCCTTTGTAATATGGCCAACAACAATTCCTATAATCATATTCTTCTTTATAAACTCACCAATTTTTTCTGCAACACATCTAACTTGTGAAGGAGACCCAGATAATGAATCTAAATTTTCATCTCTCATAACTTGTATGGAATCTATAATAAAAATAGAGGGTTTTGTTCTTTCAAGTATATTAATAATTTTATTTATCTCTGTCTCATATAATAAATATAAATTATCAGGAATTTTATTAGTCAATCTTTTAATTCTATTTGATATCTGTAAATTTGATTCTTCGCCTGAAATATATAAAACCTTTTTTTCTTTTGAAATATTTAAACAAATTTGTAATAAAAGAGTAGATTTTCCTATACCAGGTTCTCCAGATATTAAAACAAAAGAACCAGAAAGAAAACCTCCTCCAAGTAAATCATCTATTTCTGAAAATCCGCTACTTACTCTTTCTAATTCAACATTTTCTAAATTATTTTTAATTTTTAAATCAATTTCTTCTTTATCTGTACTTTTAATTTCTTCAAAAGAATCCCATGAACCGCAATAAGGACATCTTCCTAATTTCATAAAAGATTCATAACCACAAATTTTACAAATATATCTTTTCTTTTCTTTATTCATAGATAATTTTTAAAAACATTCTTTAAATATTCTAATCTTAAATTATCAATAAGACTATCCTCAAATGTTTCAAATTCAATTTTCATTATATTTGTCCTTATTTTCATCATCAATTCATTTATAATTTCAATTGGAATATCGATTAATCTCAACAGAGAACCGATTCTTAAAAATGATAAAACTTCACTTGCTTCTTTATAAGTTATTTTATGTGAATATTTAATTTTTCCTATAGATCTATTAATTTCTTGAATCAATTTATTTTTATTTCTTTCAAAATACTTTTCTCTTTCGTTTCTCTCAAGTTTCATAATCTCTTTTCCTATTTTTTTAACTGAATCAACTATTGTTTCCTCGTTTTTACCTAAAGATGTTGAATTTGAAATTTGAAAAAGAGAAGAGATTGATTCACTTCCTTCTCCAAAAATACCTCTAATTGTAATAGAAAATTTTGTTAGATTATCAACAATATCCTGAATTTTACCTATTAAATTTAAAATAGGAATATGAATAAGCAATGAAGCTCTTAAACCTGTTCCAAGATTTGTTGGACAAGAAGTCAGATACCCTAAATTAGTCGAATATGCAATGTCAAAAATCTCCTCTAAATTATCCGATATTAAAAAAGAATTTGAAACAATGTCATCTAAAGAAAACCCCTCTTTTATATATTGAATTCTAAAGTGATCCTCCTCATTAATCATAATACTAATTAAACCATCTTCACTTAAATAAAGAAATTTTCCATATGGATTTTCTATAAAAATAGGTGATATAAGATGCATTTCTAAAAGGGCCATTCTTTCAACATCACTTAATTCAGACATATGAAAACTATGAAGATTCAATTCCTGAAAATAGCTACTTTTTTCAATTTTTTCTTTAATAAAATCAATAATTTTATTTTTCTCATCAACAGAACTTTTAAATGGAAATTTAAAATTTGATAAATTCCTTGCAATTCTAATTCTACTACTAATAACAACATCTCCATCTATTCCATAAATTTTTATCCATTTTGGTAAATTTTTAAGTATTGTTTTTAACATTATTTAATAACTCATTTATTTTGTCTCTTATTTTTGCGGCATCTTCATATCTTTCTTCTTCAATAGCATATTCAAGTTCTTTTTTTAATTTTTTAACCTTTTCATCAATTGAAGTTTTAGGTGTAAATTTTTCTCCTTTTCTCTTTCCAGAATGTTTCATGCTTCCATGTAAATTTAAAATTATTGGTCTTAATTCATCTTTAAAAGTTTCATAACAATTAGAGCAACCTAAAAACCCGGTTTTTTTAAAATCTTCAAATTTTGTTCCACATTTCTCGCATACCTTCTCTTTTTCATCCAATTCTATAAATCCAGGCATTAATGATAAAAATTTTTTAATTATGTTTACATCATATGGGATATTTAACTCTTTTAATATTCCTTTTATTCCAAGATTTGTTGCACAATCAAAACAAAGATGAAGAGTTTTCTTTTCATCATTTATTATTTCTGTTATATAGATACTAGCCTCTTTTTTCTTACAAATATCACATATCATATTTTCCTCTCTAAATTCATTTTAACACAATAAAATCTCTAATCTTTTTAAAACAACCTCTTTGCCTAAAAGTTCCATTAGAATGAAAAGTCCAGGAGATGCAAATCTACCTGTTAAAATATATCTTAATGGTTGAGCAATATCTTTTAATTTTAAATTTAAATCACTAATTATTTCATTTACAATATTTTCAATTATTTGATCTTTAAAATTATCTAGATTTTTTATTTTTTCATAGAAAATTTTTAAAAAAGGTAAAAATTTTTTATTATCTTTAATTTCTTTTAAAATATCAATATTATAATTTGGTTCTTTATAGAAATATTCAGTTAAATTTTCAATATCACTTAAAACTTTGATGTTTCCCTTTATTTCTTTAAATAATTTAATTAAAAATTCTTCTCCTTTATTAAATAATTCTTTTGGAATAAAATCTTTAGAAATTTCCAACAAAACATATTCATTTAAATTTCTAATATAATAAGAATTTATCCATCTCAATTTATCATGATCAAAAACAGGTGAACTTTTTGAAATTTTTTCGAAAGAGAAAAGGTTAACCATTTCATCAATATTGAAAATTTCTTTGTTTTCCTTTAATGAAAATCCTATTAAAAAAATATAATTTAATATTGCTTGAGGCAAAAAGCCTTCTCTCATGAACTCCTCAATTGAAACTGAACCATGTCTTTTAGAAAGCTTCTCTCTATCTTTTCCTAAAATTAAAGGAAGATGTCCAAATTCAGGTTTCTTTGCACCAATAGCATTATAAATCAAAATTTGTTTGTGAGTGTTTGTTAAATGATCTTCTCCTCTAATCACATGTGTTATTTTCATTTCAATATCATCCACTACACAAGAAAAGTTATATACCGGCATACCATCACTTCTTAAAATTATAAAATCATCGAGATTTTCATTATCAAATTCCATTTCACCCTTTATAAGGTCATAAAATTTTATTTTACCACTTTGAACTTTAAATCTATAAACATGTTCTTCATTATTTTTAATTCTTCTTTCTCTTTCTTCTAATGATAAATTTCTACATTTACCACTATATTTATAAATTTTTCCCTTTTTTAGAGTCTCCTCTTTTTCTTTTTCAATTTCTTCTTTCTTACAAAAACATGGATAAGCACTACCATTTTCTACTAATAAATTAAGATAAATTTTATAAATTTCTATCCTCTCGCTTTGAAAATATGGACCTTCATCCCAATTTATATTAAGCCATTTTAAACCATTTAAAATTGCATCAGTTGATTCTTTTGTTGATCTAGCAACATCTGTATCTTCAATTCTTAAAATGAATTTTCCATTAACTTTTTTTGCAAAAAGATAGTTTATAAAAGCAGTTCTTACGCTTCCTATGTGAAGCAAACCAGTTGGAGAAGGCGCAAATCTAACTCTTACATTTTCCATTCTTGACACTCCTTTCTAAAGTCACAAAATTTACAATAGTTATTTTCTTTTTTAAAAAAATTTTTGTTTTTTATATTTTTGCCAACAAATAAAATTTTTTCTAATGAGTATTGTATATGTTCATTTTTTAATAAAACTCTTTTTTTAGAATCATTATCAAGAGAGAGGTAATAAATTGATAAATATTTAGGTGGTTTTTTAAATTCATTTTCAAAAGCAAGATAATAAATTGACATTTGCAATACTTCATATTCATCAATTAAATCGATAGAATTATACAAAAGATCATACTGTCCTGTTTTGTACTCAATTAATTCAAAATCTTCATTTATTTTATCTATTCTATCAATGAAACCTAAAATTTCAAACTCATCTATATTAAATTTGACTCCCTTCTCTACTTGAAAAGCTTTTTCATAATTAAATATATTCCTATAGTAATATTTTTTTAATAACTCTTTTCCTCTTTGAAAATCCTTTTCTTCTTTGCATGAATCTTCATAACCCTCTTTTATCCAATTATCTTTATAAATTTCTAATAATTTATCAAAAGAGGGGTATTTTGGCAAAGAATAAAATTTAGATAGAGTTAGATGAATAGATTTCCCAAAAGATTTATACGCCTTTGGTTTCTCTTTAAGTTTTAGTTCATAAAGAAAATAATATTTTAATGGACACTCTAAATATAATTTAATTTTTGAAAAACTAAGTTTCATCTTTAAATATTTCTTTTAAAATATTATCTATTTGCTCCTTAGTCCTTTCCCAATCATAAGAGTTATTAATTATCTTGTCTGCATATTTAAGTTTCTCTTCAATACTTAACTGAGCATTTATCCTATTTTTTGCTTCTTCAATTGAATAATTCTCTCTTTTAATTAATCTTTCGAGTTGTATTTCTGGATCAGTATAAACTACCCATACTTCATCAACCAATTTGTGCCAATTTGCCTCAATTAATATAGCAGCATCCAATATTGCATATTTAACTTTTTTTCTTTTAAGTTCATTTATCTTCTTTTTAATCAATTTTGTCAAAACTGGAAGAGTTATTCTATTTAATTTTTTTAAATTTTCTTTTGATGAAAACACAATTTTTCCAAGTTCTCTCCTATTTATTGAACCATCATTTTCTAATATATTTTTCCCAAAAGTTCTAACAAGTTTATTTTTAATATTGTTAAAACTCAAAACACTCTTTCCAATTGAATCGGCATCAATTATTTTAAACCCTTTTGATTTTAAATATTCACTAATTTTTGATTTACCTGAAGCAATATTGCCTGTTAAACCAATCAATTTCATTTTTTACACTCAAGCCAATTTTTTCCTAATCCATATTCAACTTTTATTGGCACTGATAGTTTGATAGTATTTTCCATCTCACTCTTAACTATATCAATAACTTCTTGAATTTCATCTTCATGAACCTCAATTAACAATTCATCATGAATTTGCAATACAATTCTTGATCTTTTATTTTTCAATCTCTTCCAAATATTAACCATGCTTGCTTTTATTATGTCAGCACCAGAACCTTGAATTGGAGTATTTATTGCAACTCTCTCACCAAATTTTATTAAATTAACATTTTTAGATTTGAATTCTGGTATATACCTTCTTCTACCTAAAATTGTCTCAACATAACCTTTTTCTTTTGCTTCTTTTATTATATTATCAATAAAATTTTTTACTCCTCTAAATTTATTGAAATACATATCAATATATACCTCTGCTTCTTCCTGAGAAATTTTCAACTCCTGAGCAAGTCCATGCGGGCTCATACCATAAATTATCCCATAATTAATAATTTTTGCTTTTCTTCTATGTTCTTCTTTAACCTCATCAATTGGTATTGAAAAAAGTTGAGATGCAGTTTCATTATGGATATCAATTCCTTTATTAAATGCATCAATCAAATTTTCATCCATTGAGAAATGTGCAAGAATTCTTAACTCAATCTGAGAATAATCAAATGAAGCAAGTAGATAGTTTTTATCTGCAATAAATGCCTCTCTAACTTTTTTACCAAATTCAGTTCTAATTGGAATATTTTGTAAATTTGGCTCTTTTGATATTATCCTTCCAGTTGCTGTGCCTGTTTGAATAAAAGTTGTATGCAATCTATTATTTTCATCCACCATTTCTGGTAAAACATTGAAATAGGTTGTTAAAAGTTTGTTTAACTCTCTAAATTCAATTATCTTTTCAACAACAGGATGAAAAGGAATTAACTCAATTAAACTCTCTTGATCTGTAGATAATCCTTTTTTTGTTTTCTTTAAACTTTTAAGACCCAATTTTTCATATAATAAAAAACTCACTTGTTTTGGTGATTGTGGATTTACTGGAAAACCTGCAATTTCTGATATTTCAATAACAAGTTTTTCAATCTTTCTCTTCAATTCATCTCTTAATTTAATAAGTTTATCTTTATCAACTTTAACTCCATAGTATTCCATATCACATAAAATATAGGAAATTGGAAGTTCTATATCAAAGAGTAGTTTTTCTAAATTACAACTTTTCACCTCCGATATGAGTTTTTCTCCTAATTTTATAAGTTTAGATAGAAGAATTTCACGATCCTCCTCAACAATATTATCTCCAAGATAGAGTGGTATCAATGTTTTTAAATCATAATTCTTTTTATTTGTATTCAAAATATAACTTGCAAGTTCACAATCAAAAACATTTTCAATAAAATCGATAGGATAAAATTTTGAAATTATATTTTTATAACCATGTGTTATTAAGATTTTTTTCTTTTTTAATTCAATTAAATCATCTTTATCTCCTATGTAAATGCCCTTATCGTTGAAAATTAATATTTTATCATTATCATCCAAAAAGGCTATCTTCTCTGATTCCAAAATTTGAAATTTGGAGATATATTTTATATCTAACTTTTCTTCGCTTTTGAATCTATCTAAAAGAGAATGAAATTCAAGTTCGGAAAATATTTTTATTATATTGTTTTTGTCAATTTCTTTTCTTTTTAAATCCTCAATTTCTATATTTATATTAAGATCTGTTTTTATTTTTGCAACCTCATATGATGATAAAATCTGTTCTTTATATTCATTAATGATATCAAACAATTTTCCTTTTGGTGGATTTTCTAAAATTTCGATTAAATTTTTATAGTTCTTTAATAATTTGATTCCACTCTTCTCTCCTAAAGAAGGAACTCCAGGAATATTATCAGATGGATCACCAATTAATGCTTTAAGTTCTGGCAATCTTTCTGGATATATTCCATAATCATTTATGAATCTTTCTTTTGTATAAATATCTATATCTGAAATTCCTTTTTTAGTAAGTCTTACTTCACATTTATCGTCTAAAAGTTGTAATAGATCTTTATCAGCAGTCAAAATAATAGTATAGAAATTTTTTGACTGAGCAATTTTTTTAACAGTTCCAATAATATCATCACCTTCATAACCTTCAAATTCAATATATCTTATTCCAAGATTTGTTAATATCTCTTTTACTCTTTCTTTTTGAACTTTTATTTCAGGCGGAGTCTTAGGTCGATTTTCTTTATATTGAGGAAGTTTTTCAATCCTGAAGATTGCAGTGCCCTTATCAAATGTAACTCCTATATATTCTGGATTTTCATTATCTAAAAGATTAAATAAGATTCTAACAAAACCATATGTTGCACCTGTTGGTTCACCCTTAGAATTTATTAAAGGTGGTAAGGCATAATAAGTTCTAAAAAGAAGAGAACTTCCATCTATTAAATAAATCTTTTTCATGATCATTTTGAATATTATATTAACTTTTTAAATATCAGTCAACATTCTTTTCTTTAAATATATATATTCTTTCACCCTCTCTTATAAATTTAAAATTTTCTTTAATCCACCTTTCAACTCCATCATCGCTTTTATAAAAATCGATTTTCTTTTTCAAATCTTCAATTTTATCCTTATAATTAACAATTTCATATTCTATTTTATTTATTTCCAATTTCAATTTAATGTATTTTATAACCGGAAAAGTAAATGTATATAAAAATATTAAAATAAAAATAATAAAGATTGTTTTTTCAATCTCTTTCCTCTTCCTAAAAAGTTTATTTTCCATAACTAAACCTATTTAATTTTATCATATTAGTTCCACCAGGAACTCCTGGAATAACACCAGATACAGATACATAATAATCGTCATTTTTTAAAAATTTAAGCCCTTTTGCTTCGTTTTCAATTGTGTTTATTATGTCATTTTCAGTTTTAAATTTATTAACTTGAATTGGTAAAATTCCCCAATATATTTTTAACTTTTTAACCACTTTTTCATTAGGAGTTAAAGCAATGACAGGTACATTTGGCCTGAATCTTGATATGTTAATTGCAGTCTTTCCAGTTTCTGTTGTTACAATTATTGCCTTTGCTTTTACCTTTAAACTTAATAAAACCGCTGAATAACATATTGAAAGAAGTGGATCATTCTTTATGTAAAATTCCATTGAAAGAAGCCAGGTTTCATAAGGCAAATCTTTTTCTACCCTTTTTGCAACTTTACTTAAAACTTTAATTGTTTGGATTGGATGTTTACCTGATGCAGTTTCTTGAGATAACATAAGAGCATCTGTTCCATCAAATATTGCGTTTGTTATGTCAGAGACTTCCGCTCTTGTTGGGTATGGCCTCTCAACCATTGAATCGAGAATCTGAGTTGCTGTTATTGAAAATTTTTCAGAGAATAAAGTTTTTGTAATTATCTTTTTCTGTAAAAGAGCAACCTCTTCAAGATCTGCTTCAATTCCAAGATCTCCTCTTGCTACCATTACTCCATCTGAAACCTCAACTATTTTTTCTAAATTTTTTATTGCATCCCTTTTTTCTATTTTTGCGATAACAGGAATTAAAAATCCATGTTTTAATAAAAAATCTTTTAAATATAAAATATCATTTTCATTTTTGACAAATGAAAGTGCTATAAAATCTATATTCTCTTTTATTCCAAATTTAATATCCTCTTTATCTTTTTCAGTTAAAGATGGAATCATTATATTCTCTTTTGGTATATTAATACCTTTATTATTACTCAATTCACCACCAGAAATAACCTTTGTTTCAATATAATCTAAACCTTTTGAAATTACTTTTAATTTTATTCTTCCGTCATCAAGAAGGATAATGTCTCCATTTGATAAATATTTAGGTAAATCCTTATAACCAACTGATACCCTATTTTCATTTCCAACTATTTCTTTTGTTGTGAGGATAAAATTATCACCATTTTTAAGATAGATTTTTTTGTTTTTAAATTTACCTATTCTTAATTTTGGTCCTTGTAAATCAAACAAAATTGGTATTGATTTATCTATTTTTCTTACCTTATCTATTAAACTTTTGTGATAATTATGATCTCCATGAGAAAGGTTTAGTCTCACAATATCTAAACCATTTTTATATAAATTTTCAATTGTTTTTTCATCTTCAGAAGAAGGACCTAAGGTTGCAATAATTTTTGTTTTTTTAAAATTCATAATAATGATACCCTCTACTTCTTCTGCCACCAAATAAAATAATTAAAATAATTCCTGAAATAAATCCACCAATATGTGCCCAATATGCCACTCCAGATGCAATATTACCTAAACTTGCAAAACCAGGAATTAATTGTAGAATAAACCAAAAACCTAAAAATATAACTGCTGGAACTGGAATAATTGAGAAGTACCAAAATAGGGGTACTAAAGCAAGAACTTTAGCATTTGGAAATAGATAAAAGTATGCACCTAAAACTCCTGCAATTGCACCAGAGGCTCCAATTGTTGGGATAGATGAATTTGGGTATATAAAAGCATGAGTAAGCCCAGCAATAATTCCACAAAAAAAATAAAAAATTATAAATCTAATTGAACCAAGATTATTTTCAACATTATCTCCAAATACCCATAAGTAAAGCATATTTCCAATTATGTGAGCAAGATTTCCATGTAAAAATGTAGAGGTTATTAATTTTAAATATTCAAATCCTCCATATTTAAAAAGATTCTTTGGAATCAAAGACCATTTATAAACAAAATAATTTGGATTTCTCAATAAAAATTGATAAATAAAAATTAAAGTATTAATAATAATTAATGATACAACAACAATTGGAAATTTTCTTCTTGGATTTATATCTGATATTGGTATCATATTACCTCCTTAAAAATTAATTTAAATTATACTAAATTCGTTAAAAATAAAATTGTCTAATTTAAAATTAAAATGAGAATATAATATTGATTCTACGATTTTAAATAGATTTTCTAATTCAACTTTTTCTAATATAAGATTATCAATTGAACCTTTTGTTATTTTTAAAATTTTTTTATACAGGGTTTCATCAATCTCAATACCAAAAGGTGTTCTATGAGAAGAACAAACAAAACCATTTGATTTTAAATCAAAATAAAAGTCATTAATTAATTCTTTTCCACATATAATACATTTATCTATTGGGAATTGAATCCCCTCAATCTTTAAAAAACTAAAAATGAAATAAAAGAATAGTAAATAATTATTCTTTGAAACCTTTAATTCATTAAAAAAATGGTTAAGCAGATTAAATAAATTTATATTTGGATTTAGTTCTATTTGAGATTTATATATTATATTTAAAACTGTTAAAGCAATTATTGATTTATTAAAATCTTTTTTAATATCAATAAATGAATCAACAACTTTTGTTTCTGTCAAATAAAAATATTCACTTTTTTTATATAAATTCGTGTCAACTAAATTCATTGTTTCAATTAAAGAGTGCCATTTTGTATCCTTTTTAAAGGCACTTTTCGCTCTTGCGATAACCTTTCCCAACGAATCAGTATATAAAAAAACTAAAGCATCATACTCTTTTATTGGTAGTTTATTTAAAATTTGGGCTTTAACTCTAACTATTTCCATCTTCTTCCATAATTTTTACTGATGAAGATGTTCCAATTCTTGTTGCTCCTGCTTTTATCAAATCAATTGCTTGTTGAAAAGTTCTTATTCCACCTGATGCTTTTATTCCAAAATCATCTCCAACAACCTTTTTAATTAATTCAATATCTTCTTTTGTTGCTCCTCCTTGTGAAAAACCTGTTGAGGTTTTTACAAAATCAGCACCTGCTGCTTTTACTAAAGAAGAAGCGATAACTTTCTCTTCTTGATTTAACAAAGAGGTTTCAATAATCACTTTAAGAATTTTATCTCCTATTTCATTTTTAACTGAAAAAATTTCATTAAATACATAGTTATAATTTTTTGATTTTAACATACCAATGTTTATAACCATATCAATTTCATCTGCACCTAACTTTATACATTCATTTGCTTCAAAAAGTTTTGTTTTAGTTGAACTATTACCTAATGGAAATCCTATAACTGTTGCAACTTTTATTCCATAATCTTTTAAAATTTCTTTTGAAAAAGTCACAAAAGAAGGAGCAACACAGACTGCATAAAAATTATATTCTATTGCTTCTTCACACAATCTTTTTATATCATTAAGAGTTGAATCTGGTTTTAATAAGGTATGATCAATAAATTTTGCTAAATCCTTTTTTTCCATTTTAAAAACCCTTTACTTCATTGAATGTTTCAATAATCTTTGAAAATGTATCTGCTCTTAAAGATGCTCCACCAACCAAAAAACCATCTATTTCATCTTCATTTGCTAATTCTTCAACATTTTCAATTCTAACACTACCACCATATACAATTCTGACTTTTTCAGCAATATCTCCACCACCATATTTTTGGATTAATTCTCTTATAAATTTATGCATATCATTTGCTTCTTTTGGAGTTGCATTAACTCCAGTTCCAATTGCCCAAACAGGTTCATAGGCAATTATAATATTCTCTAGTGAATTTAATGGAACTCTCTTAAGATCAAATTTAAACTGATTCTCTACAATCTCCTTTTCTAATCCTTTTTTCCTTTCCTCAAGTGTTTCTCCAAGACATAAAACAGGTTTTAATCCATATTTAATTGCAGCAATTACTTTTTTGTTAATCATATCGTCAGTTTCTCCGAAAATTTTTCTTCTTTCAGAATGTCCAATTATAACATATTCAACACCAATCTCTTTTAACATTGTTGGAGAAATTTCTCCAGTATAAGCACCACTTTCTTCCCAATGCATATTTTGTGCTCCTAAATAAATATGAGGAAGATCAAAATAATCCTTTAAAAAATATAACAAAGTAAAAGGCGGGAAAATAACAATGTCACTTCCTCTTATAAGCGATACATTTTTGTTTAATGCGACAATTGTTTCTTTTGCATCATTCATAAGTTTGTTCATTTTCCAATTGCCGCCAATCCAGCCTCTACGCATAAATACCTCCTTAGAATTAAAGAAAGTTTTTTGTAAAAGGATAAGGTAATAGTTCTTCTAGTTTGTAAATTTTATAATCATTACCATTCGATAAAATCAAAGTTAAATCTGGAGAAAATTCCATCATCACTTGTCTACATATTCCACATGGTGATGGTATATTTTTATCATCTTCAACATAAATAGCAATTATATCAAAATCTCTTTCTCCTTCTGAAATTGCTTTAAAGATAGCAACTCTTTCAGCACAAATTGTTGCTCCAAAACTTGCATTTTCTATATTGCAACCTGTAAAGATTTTACCATTTTTTGTCATCAATGAAGCCCCGACTTTATATTTAGAGTATGGAGAATATGCTAATTTACTTGATTCTTTTGCTAAATTAATCATTTTCTGAATCAGTGTCTTCTTTAACCTCTTCACTCTTTTCCACCTTTATTTTAATAATTCTATTACCTTTTACCTCTAATGCAATCAGTTTAAGAGATTTATAAACTATAGATTCACCCTTGACAGGAATATGACCTAATAAATCTAAAAATAATCCACCGAGAGTTTCATAATCTTCATGAGGAAGTTCAACGCCTAAAATTTCTTCTGCATCATCAATGGTGATTTTTGCATCGAAAATGAACTCCTTATCACTCAATTTTTTGCATGGAGCCTCTTCAAGATCATACTCATCTTGAATTTCTCCAACTATCTCTTCTAAAAGATCCTCCATTGTAACTATTCCTTCAAAACCACCAAACTCATCAACAACAATAGCCATATGAATTTTTTTCTTTTGCATCTCTTTAAATAATTCCGATGTCTTTTTTGTATCAGGAACAAATATTGTTGGATGAAGCAAGTCTTTTAAATTTATATTTTCATTTTTATTTATTATTAACTTTAATAAATCCTTTGCATGTAAAATTCCAATTATATTATCAATAGAAACTTCATATATTGGAATTCTTGAATGTCCTGTTCTATTTATTGTTTCTATTATATCTTTGATTTCAGTGTCAATTGGTAAAGAAATAACATCAACTCTTGGAATCATAACCTCATAGACAGGTTTATCCTGAAACTCGATTATACTTTCTATCAATTCTTTTTCTTCTTCTTCGATAGTTCCATTTTCTGTTGTCATTGAAAGAAATATTTTTAATTCCTCTTCATCTAAACTCCTTCTTGTTTTAAGATTCTTACCAAATATCTTCAATATTGATGAAACTATATAATTTACAGAAGATGTTAATGGTTTAAGGATAAATGAAATTGAAAAAACAAATGGATAAGATTTTATAATAAATGCTTCAGGATTATAACTTGATAAAGTTTTTGGTAATAGTTCAGCAAAAATTACAATGATTAAAGTCATTATCAAAGAGGAAAAGAAAGTTCCCATGAATTTGAAATTTCTAATAAAAATTGAGTTAGCAATTGAGGCAGCAAGAATATTTACAAAATTATTTGCTAATATTATTGTACTAATCAATTCTTCAGGTTTTTCTTTCAATTTCAATATACTATTTGCCCTTCTATCACTTTGATTTGCCCGTTTTCTTAATCTAATTTCGTTGGATCCAACAAAAGAGATTTCTGAAGCAGATAATATGTAGGAAATGATTAAAAGAAAAATTATAATAACTAAATTTAATATTAAACTATTACTGTCCAACTATACATCACCTCTTTTTTTAATTATATCATTCTTATCTTTTATTAGAAAAGGAATAACGATGATAATAACTGAAAAAACTATAGAAAATATATCTAACCTATTTATATATTTTAAAAAAATTTTTAGACCAATTATCACTGAAAAAATTGAAAAAAGCAAAACACTGCCAGCAAGAGTATCCTTCATTTCTTTTATTTTTAAGTCATAATTTTCTTCTATTTTATCAGCAAGAGTTTCAAGTGCACTGTTAAACAATTCAGATGAAAGAACAAGAAATACTGCAAGTAAAATAAAAATAAAATTAATTAATTCTATTTTAAATTTTAGTGAAAAGTAGATAGCAATTATAGCAAATGAAACTTGAATTCTAAAATTTTTCTCCTTTTTATATGTTATCCATAGCCCATTAAATGCATTCTTAAAACTTTGGATTAAATTTTTATTTTTCATATATCATATTAAAATATTTTTCTTCTAAATTTCTCATCTTCACTCTATCTTTATTTTCCATATGATCGTAACCAGCAAGGTGTAAGAGACCATGAATATATAATTTTAAAAAATTTTCTCCTTTTTTCTCAACACTATAACTTGAAATAATAATTTCACCTTTTAATGTTGGCTCTTTCTCATAGACAAAAGACAAGATATTTGTAGTTCTATCTAAATTTCTATATTTTTTATTTAATTCTCTTAAATCTTCTTTATCAAGATAAGCGATAGATATATCATAATTTTTAATATTTTCACTTTTTAAAATCATTTTTGTTATTTTTTTAATAAAATTTTTTGAATAGGGAATTTTATTTTTTTTCTCGAATATCTCCACTTTGGATAACATAACTTATCCTTTCATGATAAATTGAAGTTAATGTTTTTATGAATGCTTCTTTTATTTTTAAAATATCTTTGAATGAAAGATTTGAATTATCAAGTTGTCCATCTGAAATTTTTGAATCTATTATATCATTTACAAAATCAGCATAATTATCAACATTAATTTTTTCACCTCTCACCGAAGCCTCGATTGAATCAGCCAACATAATTATTCCTGAAATTTTTGAAGATGGAATTGGTCCACCATATCTAAAAGTTGATTCATCTATATTTGGATCTTGAGTTTTTGCTTTTGAATAAAAATAAGTTACAAGTGTTGTTCCATGATGTTCTTTAATTGTATCTATAATTATTTTTGGTAAGTTATACTTCTTTGCAATTTCAACTCCATCTTTTACATGAGAAATTATTATAAGCGCTGAGAGAGAAGGTGAAATTGAATCATGGGGATTTATGTGTGGATTATTTTCAATAAAAAATTCTGGTCTATTCATCTTTCCAATATCATGATAATAGGCACAAACTTTTGCAAGAAGAGCATCTTCGCCAATTGAATCAGCAGCAACTTGAGCAAGAGTACTTACATTTAATGAGTGTTGATAACTTCCTGGTGCTCTTTCAATAAATTCTTTTAAAATTGGATTGTTTATATTTAAAAGTTCTACAAGTCCTATTGGAGTAGTTACTGATAAAACTTTTTCTAAATATGGAACAACAATGAGTAATATAAGAATTGAAATTATGGGATTTAAGATAACAAAAATAGAGTTTAAAAGAAAAGAATTAATATTAAAATTTTTATTAATAAATTCGAATAAGATATATACGAAAAGAAATGTAAAACCTGTATAAGAACCAATTTTTAGAAAATCTGTAATATTAACGATTTTTTTTGTTTTTAATGAAAATATTGTTGAAACAAAAAAAAGAATTATAATATATAATGTTTTATCACTAAAAAATAAAGAATAAAAAAATAATATTGGAACTATTGTGGCAAAAGATATTAATATATCAAAAAACAAAATCGTTAAGTTTGAAATAAGATAAATAGGCAGAAGATTCTCTAATTTTATCAATTTACCTATAATTAAAGATATGAAAATTATTAAAATTATAAATATTTTTTCTTTTAGACCAATAAATCTATTGGAATTCAATATTGAATATATTAAGTGAGAAAGAATTATAGAAAAAAAGAAAATAAAAATTAAAATTATGAAATCTTTTAATGAAAAAATTAAACCATAATTTTTTAATATTTTAATTTCATCATCTGAAATAACTGTTCCCTTTTGAAATATAACATCTCCTTTCTTAATTGTTATCAACACAGGTTTTATGCTTTTTATAATCTCTTCTCTTTTTTTGTTCGTTAAATCTTCATTAATTAACAAATTTGGTTTTATTATTCTTTTAATTATTTCATATAAATAATCCTTTTCAATCTCTGATAAATTTTTATTTTTTAAAAGATAATTAATTCTTGTTTCTATATTTTTAAAATCATCCTCTTTTATGCCCTCTTGAAGAAGATTTAAAACAGTCTCTTTTAAAATATTTGTAAAATTAATAAATTGTTGATTTGTCATTGTTTTTATATTTTTTTGAAAAATAAAATCTATTGTTATTCCATATTTTTCGAAAAGAGTCTTTAATGCATCTTCATCATTTTTTCTAAAATTCTCAAAATAAAAAATTATATCATTTAATGTTTTTAAAATCTCTTTTTCAACTTCCGGATTATATTCATAGTAAATAGGTGTATTTTTTAATGCATTTTCAATTTCTATTTTTGTTTTCTCCTCATCTATAATTTCAATATTTTTTGGAGAGATTAAATCTCTATTTAATTTAATACCTTTTCTAACAAAAATAAAGGGTGGTAATAAAGAATTGAATAAAAAAGCAAAAAAAATAAGAATTAAAGATAATCTAAGAATAATATCTTTGTTAATCTTTATTTTTGTCTTTTTTCTTATAATTTTCAAAATTTTCATATGCCTCTACTATTTTCTGTACAATAGGATTTCTAACAATATCTATCTTTTCTAGTTTTGCTATGCCAATATCGTCTATTCTTTCTAAAATTTTTAAAGCCTTAACCAAACCTGAATCCTTTGGATTTTCAATATCAATTTGAGTTATATCTCCTGTGATAACAACTTTTGAATTAAAACCAATTCTTGTCAGAAACATTTTCATTTGGGAATAAGTTGTATTTTGCGCTTCATCCAAAATTATAAAGGAGTCATTTAAAGTTCTTCCCCTCATATATGCTAATGGTGCTATTTCAATAATGTTATTTTCAATTAATCTTGTTACTTTCTCAACCTCAACAAGATCATAAAGAGCATCATATAATGGTCTAAAATGTGGATCGACCTTCTCAAGAAAAGTTCCAGGCAAAAACCCCAACTTTTCACCTGCTTCAACAACTGGTTTAGTTAAAATTATTCTTTCTACTTTTCTATCGAAAAGATAACTTAATGCAGAAGCTATTGCAAGATAGGTTTTGCCGGATCCTGCAGGTCCTATACAAAAAACTAAATCCTTTTTTCTTATCAATTCAACATATTTTCTTTGATTCTCACTTTTAGGTTTTATTCTCTTTCCTTTGCTAGAAACAAATATAATATCAACAAAATATTCTCTTGTAATGTTATAACTTTTATCTTTAATTGAATTAATACTTTTCTTTAATTCCTCCTTTGAGAGTAAAATATTTTTATCTCTCTTAATATTAAAAAGATCAATTATGAATTGATCTAATTCTTCAGGTATATTTTCAGAAGAAAAAAATTTTAAACCATCTTTAGTTATTTTTATTCTAACATTAAAATTTTTTTCTATCTCTTTTATTAAATCTGAATAATATCCTAAAAAAGAAATTGCCTCTTCTTCACTTAAGAAGGGGTAAAATTTTTTTTCTTTTAATTCAGAGGACTCTATAGTTTAACACCTCCTCTATCTATTTCTTTTTACCTTTTCTTTTTCTTCTTTCAACTGATGGAGGAACAAAGAATTCTCTCTTTTTTATTTCTGAAAGTATTGCCTCTCTTTCACACTCTTTTTTAAATCTTTTTATTAAACTATCAAGATCTTCGCCTTCACGTCTATAAACTGCTGGCATTGCAAATTCTCACCTCCTTCTTTATTGGAACTCCATAATAGAATTCAGAAATAACTATTCCATATTCTACTAAATTTTTTGAATTTTGTAAATATATTTTGTAAAATTTATTTTTTTCATAATTTCCTTCTATAAAAGTTCTAATATAATTATCAGTAAAACCAAAAATTTTATTTTCTTTTTTTGTTTCACCAAGAAATATTAACTCTTTGTTTATAAAATTCTCTATCACTTTTTTAGAGTAATCTTTTGCAAAATCTTTTATTATTTTCAATCTCTCCTCAATTAACATTTCTTCTACTTTTTTGTCTTTAAAATATTTTGATGCATAAGTTCCTTTTCTTTCAGAAAATGGGAAAATATGGCATTTTAAAAATTTTACTTTTTCTATAACATCTAATGTTTCATTAAAATCTCTTTCGTCTTCATTTGGAAACCCTACAATTATATCTGTTGTGAAAGTTATATTTTTAATTTTTTCTTTCAATTTATTAATTAAATCTAAATATTGATTCTTGCTATAACCTCTTCTCATTAAATTCAAAATTTTATCACTTCCACTCTGCAAAGGAAGATGTAAATGAGGACAAATTTTTTCATTATTACTAATAAACTCAATTAAATCATCGTTTAAAAATTCTGGATCTATAGAAGATAGTCTAATTCTAAAATCTTCTGGAAACTTTGTGAGATCTTTTAATAACTCTAAAAGATTCGAATTTATATCTAAACCATAAAAACCAATTTCTGTTCCTGTCAAAACAATCTCTTTATATCCACTGTTTATTAAATTCAAAAACTCTTCTTTTATTATTTCTATCTCTTTTGATCTTGCCCTTCCTCTTAGGTAGGGAACTATACAATAAGAACAAAATTTATTACATCCTTCTTGAATTTTTAAAAAAGCCCTTGTTCTACCTTCAAAAAATGATATTTTATTAATCTCTTTTAAAAAATTATCTTTTATTTCGAATATTTTATAAATAGTCTCTTTAATTTTTATCTTTTCACTAATTGGGATATATAAAACATTATCAAATTTTATATTTTCAATGTAACATCCTGTAACTAAAACCGGTGCATAATTCTTCAATCTTTTAATTGTTTTTATTACTTCATCCTCTGCTGTTTTAGTGACAAAACAACAATTTATAATTATTAAATTTGCATCTCTATAATCTTTAACAATTTCAATATATCTATCATTCATTAAATTCTCTTTTATCAATTGAGAATCATATTGATTTACTTTACAACCAAAGGTTTTTATATAAATCTTTATTTTCATTTTTGAATTCTCCAATTTTGTAAAGGATAATTGACAAAATAACTATAGGAGCAATTTCTGTTCTTAAGATTCTTTTTCCTAAAGATAGAGAAATGAAACCATTTTCTTTTGCTTTATCAATTTCTTTTAAACTAAAACCACCTTCATTTCCAACAACAATTAAAATATTCTCGCCTTCTTTAAATTCTATATCTTCTAAACTTTTCTCCTCCTCTAATTCCCAGAAAATAATTTTTTTATCAAAATTTCTCTCTTTGATTAAAAATTCTTCAAAATTAATTGGATCATATACTTTAGGAATCAAATCTCTTTTCGAAACTTGAGCCTCTTCTTTTACAATTTTTTTAAATCTCTCTATTTTATTTTTATCTAATTTAACAATTGTTCTTTCTGTAATTAAAGGATAAAAGCCTTTAACTCCAATTTCTGCACCTGCTTTTAAAACTTCTTCAAACTTTTTACCCTTTGGTATCGCTTGAGCAAGATAAATATTAATTTTTGGTTCAAAACTTAAATTTACCTTCTCCTCAAGATATAATTTTGCAACACCATTTTTGATCTCTATTAATTTTGAAATATACTTTTCTCCTCTATCAATAACAATAAAAAATTTATCTCCTTTTTTTGCTCTTAAAACATTTATAAGATGATGAAAATCATTTTTTTCAATTATTGCAATTTTTCCTTTTACATTATCTTTTGGCACAAAAAATTCATGCACTATATTTTCTCCAACTTTTCTTTTATTTCAAATGCATGTTGCTTCAGAATTTTAAATAAATATTCAAAATCAAATCTATTTGGTGTTATAAATCCTAAACCAGCCTCAACTATATCTTCTTTTAAATATGGTAAATCTATTAAAACAGTTTTTTCAAGAGTTAAATTTTCTATCTCATTACCAATTAAAATTAATAGATTTTTAAATTCTGCAAGAAAATCAATCAATGATAAAGCCCTTTCTTTTTCTTCAATAAAAGTTATCAATGTTTCAAGGTCTTTTGATTTTTTAATATCTTCATATGAAAGAATATACTTTATTCCTTTAAAATATATATCACCAATCTCCCTTTTTCTCAGCCTCTCATTCAATATTTTCTCAATTTGATTAATTAAATTTGGGTAAGTTTTTCTATATTTATCCAAATAATTTTTATCTTCTTCTTTTAATGATTTTAATAGATATGTTTTTATTTCAAATAATTCTTCATCAGAAATTTCTGAGTTTGTTTTAATTACATACTCTTCGACTTTATCCTCTAGTGCTAAAATCAATAAAATTTTTCCATATGAACAATTCATTAAGTGTAGATTAACAATTCTTTCTTCTTTTGGTACAGAATAGAAAAAGAAAGATATAGAATTAGTCAAATTTGATAGTTTATTTAAAAAGATATCAATAAAATCTTCACCAAGTAATGAAAATGATTTTTGAACATCTCTTTCAATTTTTAAATTCGTCATTACATTCATTCTTTCAATTACCTTATCTATATAGAATTTAATTCCTTTTTCAGTTGGAATTCTTCCAGAAGAAGTGTGAATATGTGTTAGATATCCTTCTTCTTCAAATTCACTCATGTAATTTCTAACAGTGGCTGGTGATACATCTAATAAATACTTTTCAACAAGAGTTTTAGAACCAACAGGCAAACCTGTATCTAGATACTCTTTTACTGTTAAATATAAAATTGTTTCTTTTTTATCTTTAAGAACTCTATCTTTCATATCTCTCATCAACTTAATTATATCAAATCTGAAAAAATTTCATTACCAACAATAATTCCCTTATTTGTAAGAAGAACTCTATTTTTCATAAAATTTATAAAACCCAATTTTTTATATTCATTTAATTTATCAATAATATTTAATTTACCAAATCTTTTTTCAAATTCAGAAATTGAAACTCCATCAATTTTTCTTAAAGATAAAATAAAAAGAATCTTCTTTAGCTTTTCTTTGTTAAGATTTATAATTTTAACATATGGATATTTATCTTTTGATAAAGAATTTATATAAAATTGTAAATTACCATTTAATATATAGACACCTTTTATAAAACTGTAGGCTTTCGGACCAAACCCAATATATTCTCCACCACTCCAATAATTTAAATTATGAAGAGATTCAAAATATGGTTTAGAAAAATTTGAAATTTCATATTGTATATAACCATTTTTTTCTAAAAATGCCTTTGCTTTTTTGTAAGCGTCCCTTTCTTTTGTCTTACTCCAACTATTAATTTTCCCATTTATTAAATCTAAATATAATTTTGAATCTTTATAATATTCAAGAGAATAAATAGAAATATGTTCTGGATTTAATGATACTGAAATTTTCAAATTATTTAAAAACTCTTTCAAACTTTCTTTTGGAATTCCTAAAATTAAATCTAAATTTATATTTTTATAATTTAATTTTCTTAATATATCAAATGATTCAAAAATTTTTTCTTTATTATGAACTCTTCCAAGAAATTTTAATGATCTATCTAAAAAAGATTCAACTCCCAAACTTATTCTATTTAATCCAAAATCTTTTAAATTTCTGAACTTTTCATAATTGACTGTTTCAGGATTTACTTCAATTGTTATTTCTTTTAAATTTTTTAAATTTAATTTATTCCTAAAAAATAGAAATATTTTCTCAAAGTCTTTTTCTTCTAATATTGATGGGGTTCCTCCCCCAAAATATATAGTTTTAATATTATAATTTTGAAGTAAATCTAAATTTAAGTTTAATTCTTTTAAAAGTGAATTTATAAATTTATCTTTTACCTCTTTTATAAAAATTGTTGAATAAAAAGAACAATAATTACATTTTTTTAAACAGAATGGTATATGGAAATAGATTGATAGATCATTCATTCTAATTCCATTATCGAGAGGAAGGCTTCTTGAGGAATCTCAACATTCCCAATCATTTTCATCCTTTTTTTACCTTCTTTTTGCTTTTCAAGTAATTTCTTTTTTCTTGTTATATCTCCTCCATAACATTTTTGTAAAACATCTTTTCTCAAAGGCGCGATTGATTCTCTTGCAATTATCTTACCATCGACTTTTGCTTGAAGAACTACTTCAAATAATTGTCTTGGAATAAATTTTCTCATTTTATTTAATAACTCTTTTGCCTTTCTGTATGCTTCATCTTTATATGTTATGAATGATAAAGCATCAACTACTTTACCATTAACCAAAACATCAACCTTGATTAGATCACTCTTTTCCCAATCATAAATTGAATAATCAAAAGTTCCAAAACCTTTTGTAATTGATTTTAAATCTTCAAAAAATTTAGTTATTATTTTTGAAAAAGGAATTTTCGCTTCTATAATTACTCTATTTTGATCTAGATAATTAATATTAAGAAGCTTTCCTCTTCTTATTTCAATTAATTTTAAAACATCTCCAATATAAATAGATGGTGTTATTATCTTTACTTTTGCTATTGGTTCAAATACTTCTTTAATTTTTGATGGATCTGGAAATTTTGATGGATTAGTAATTTCAATCTCATCTCCGTTTGTTAATAGTACCTTATATTTAGTTGATGGATATGTTATTACAATATTTTCTCCATATTCTCTCTCTAATCTTTCTTCAACAATTTCAAGATGAAGAGAGCCTAAAAAACCACATCTAAAACCTGGGCCTAATTGTGAAGAATCTTCTGGTTCAAAAACAAAACCAGGATCATTAAGATACAATTTTTCAATAGACTTTCTTAGAGATTCAAAACCTTGAGGATAGGCAGGATATATCGAAGCAAAAACGACAGGTTTTAAAACTTTAAAACCTTCAAGAGGATTAGTGTTTTGTAATTTAGAATCAATTACTGTATCGCCTGCCCTAATATCTTTTGGATCTCTTATTAATGCTGCAAAATATCCAACCTCACCAGATGTAAGTTCATCCTTTTCTTTTAATTCAAGTTCGAATACACCGACTTCGATAACTTCAAAAACTTTTTTATTTGAATACAACATGATTTTCATTCCCTTTTTTATTTTACCCTCAAATACTCTAATATGAACAATAACTCCTTTATATTTATCATAATGCGAATCAAATATTAGTGCTTTTAATGGGTGATTTAATTTTGAATCTGGTGGAGGTATCTCGTTAATTATTCTATCTAAAAGATCTTTAACACCAAAACCACTTTTTGCACTAACCAATGAAATTTCTTTTTGTTGAGTTAAATTTATAATTTCATTTTTAACTTCATCTATTCTCGCATTTGGTAAATCAATTTTATTTATAACTGGAATTATTTTTAACCCATTTTCTTTAGCAAGATAATAGTGTGAGAGAGTTTGTGCCTCTACTCCTTGAGTTGCATCGACAAGAAGAATTGCTCCTTCACAAGCAGCAAGGCTTCTTGAAACTTCATAACTAAAATCAACATGACCTGGTGTGTCAATTAAGTTTAGAATATATTCAGTTTCATCCTTTTTATATATTAATCTAACAGGATGGGCTTTTATGGTAATACCTCTTTCTCTTTCAAGTGACATCTGATCAAGAGCTTGGCCCTCTATTAATAATGGAGAAATTAAACCACAAATCTCTAAAAATCTATCACATAGAGTTGATTTTCCATGATCTATATGTGCAATAACAGAAAAATTCCTTATATTCATAATTTATAAATTATAACATAAATAATGTATAATTATATCTATGATTTTGTCAACACACTATACCTTTTCTCTCATGCTTCTCTCTTTTTTTAAAAAAGAACCATCAATTTTTCTATATTCAATTTTTTCTCTTTTACCAGATATAGATGTGAGATTTAAAGATCATCGAAGATTTACTCATTCATTCTTATTTTCTTTTTTGATTCTATTAATCTTTAGGAATAATTTATTATTTATTCCTTACATCTCACACATATTCCTCGATTATTTAACATACTCACCGATTCCTTTATTGTGGCCTTATAAAGGGAAATATTCCTTAAGACTTATAAAAAGCAATGGATATATTGACAAATTATTAATGTTACTTTTTCTTATTTTATTTCTTGTTAACTATTTTCTATTAAAATAAAACCTTTAAACAAACTATCTTTTGATATGTATGGTTTAAAGATATCAATATAAAAATATTCAGAGATTAAAATAAAGTATTCGTCTTTTTCTTTAAATCTAAAATCTGCAAAATTCAATAGTGCATCTTTCGGTAAATATTTTCTTGAATCAAAAACCTTCTTTTTATAATTTTGATTAATTATAAAAGCATATTCATCATCAATAAACAAGAAACCATAATAAGAGTTTAACTTATTTATATTTTTCTCTAAATTTTTATCATAAAATAGAAGAATTTTAACGCCTCTTAAAATGAATTCTCTTTCTAAATTAATTAAATTCTCAAAATTAAAATTATTTGGAAAGAGAACTTTATTAGATCTATTAAAAACAATTTCTCTTATAATATCTTTTTCATTTTCTTTATAAACAACAACATCAAAATCATGACTATCAATAAAACCTTCAATTATAACAATTTTCTCATTTTCAATCCAACTAACAATTAAATTTAATGCCTCAGCGACATATCTTAATGGAAGATAAGTTCTACCATCTTTTAATATTGGAGAAGAATCGATATAAAAATCTAAACCATTAATTAAAATTCTATTTTCATTTATAAATAATTTTATTTCTATGTTTTTCTTTTTTAATTCAACTTCACCATCTTTCCAAAATACATCATATCCCAATGATTCTCCAATAACTCTAACTGGAACCATAGTTCTCCCATTCAAAATAAATGTTTTTGCATCACTTGACTTTTTAATTCCATCTAAATAGTAATTTGTTTCACCAATTTTAAATTTTATTGTATTAAAAAGATAAAAACTAGATTTGTCTGTTAAAAAATATGAAGTGTTGATGAAAATTTCTACAAAACTTTTTTCTGAAGAAAAATAAAATTCTTCATTTAATTTTATAGATTTTAGAATATTAAGTTGAGGTATCTTTATTTGTACAAAATTTGGAGATTTATTTTCATAAAATGCATATAGAGGGATAAATTTTACTTTATATTTCAATGTATCAAAACTTTTAATATTAATTTCTATTGGAATAAATGTTCCTAA
>Ga0272449_1000209_pt1 | contig 75317 bp, 86 predicted proteins | sample YNPCB0241_FD_198679 | JGI IMG/M metagenome (GOLD analysis project Ga0272449, IMG submission 198679) | Hot spring sediment microbial communities from Yellowstone National Park, WY, United States - YNP-CB-024-1 | ecosystem: Environmental > Aquatic > Thermal springs > Hot (42-90C) > Sediment...
TTGGTGGGTTTAAACTTGGAAAGGATTCTAACGCTACTACCTATGAAACGAGAAGTGGAATGGAAGCAAGGGATGGAATAGCCTGGATAAAACTGTATCTAAAGAAAATGGATGGTAAAGAAAACGGTCGTTATGAAATAGAAGGTTCGATTAGGTAAGGAGGATTTTCTATGAATAAAACTATTTTAAAGTATGCTCAACTTGTTCCAGATGAGAAAGTGGTACAGAAAGCAAAAGAGCTTGGAATTCCTGAAGAAATGGTGTTAACCCACCATGAACCTAAGAAAGAGATTGGAGTTCCTTATGTTACCGATCTAAGTCAGGTGAAGTTTGTTATTGACAGAAATAAAGCTCCAAAGTATACACCGTTTGGTATAATCCTTCCAGCTGATGAGTCAAAAGGAAAGGTTGTTGATTTAAATGAAAGGAAGGTTATCGAAGGTGAAGGAACTGTTCCAGAGGGATTTTATACAGAGGTTAAAGACCTGATAGATGGAATAAACAAACTGATTGGTGAGATAGAGAGTTTGAAAGAGACAACTACGAGATTAAGGGAAGAATATTCGAGAATAATTCAGCCTTATGTAAATGAGGTTAAAGTAATGGAAAATGAATTAAACCGCAGAATTCTTGACCTTTTCTGGCAGCTTTACAATGCTGGGGTTAAGGCGGTAAAGGCTGGAGATATCTTTTATACTTTGAAAGCTCAACTTGAAAGAACGGGTAAAGTTAATCGTGAAAAATTGAGAGATGTTCTTCAGATTCTTGCAAAGCTCATTTACAAATCTCATGGTATTCTGCTTGATGTTAATACAATTCTTCAATCTGCGATGGGTAAAAAGCTGGTTGTTGAGCTTAACCGTCTTGGAGATATTACTAATGTTTTGAAGCAAACTGTACTGGAGCCTACAGCAATAACACCGACAATACCAGCAACACCAACAGCTCCAACACCACCAGTCCAAAATGTTCCAGGTGCAGCGGTTAACAGACCAACGCCTGAGACAATTTCCACACCACCTCAACCACAGAAGACTTCAAGTATAAATGTAAGTGAGGAAGACTTTGAATTGCAGAAGAAGATAGTTCTTGAAAATTTGAAGGAAGCTGAGTCTATTATCAAGGGTGCGAGCGTATTCTTTGACAACCTCTTAGTATCAGCTGAAGCTATAGTTGCATATATCGAGGAATAGTAAATATGAAAAAGAAAGCAGGACTTCTTGATTACATATTAACCGATCCTTTTACGACATCAAGTGATCATTGGAGAAAGGCTTTTGATGAAACATTAAATTCAATTCAAAGTGCCATTACATCTCTTGCTAAGAGTCTGCAGGATAGTGCTAGTGGGAAATTAAAACCGTCTAAAGAACAACTGCAGGCCGAGTTGAAGACTCTTGAAGCTATCATAACTTTTCTTAAAAGCTGGAAAAATGAGCCTAAATACGGCTGGGAAATTGACAAGATTGCGTTCAACCCGGATGGAACTGTAAAGACGAAATATCTTATAGATACACTGAGTTCAAGTTTATTTTCACTTTATAGTTGTACCTTAAAGCAATTTCATGGCGAAGTTACAGCTTCAATACTTGCTTTCGGTAAAGTGAAAAAGAAAAAGGAAACTTATAAAGACTATGATGAATTTTTAGATGAGCTAGACGATATTTTCAGTGAAAAGGGTTCAGATATTGAATCGTTACTTTACGAGATAGAAAAGAGGAAGTCTAGAATCATAAAGTTCCTTTATGAGTCTCAACTTTTGGTTTCTTCATTAGTTCTTAATAGAATCTTTGACGTTAAAAGAGAGAGGGTAGTCCTCCACCAGCTTAAATCAATCGTTAACAGTCTTGATAAGGCTCAAGTTGAAAGGGCTACTTTTGCTTTGAGGTCTTTGTTCTGTGCAATAGCAAGTGGTGGTCTTGCTGCTAATAGAGCATGTTTATTCTCTCTTGGTAGCTATCTTGGAATTCTTGGTGAGATTACGATGCTTGAAAAAGCGATGTTGAAAAGCGGTAGAGAGGGTGGAGATGATGAAGAAGGTGGTGAGTTTGAAGACATACAAATAGAAGCATCAGCTTCTGCAAAGGGAATTGTAGTTAGAGGTGGCCGCCCCAAGAGTAGAAAAGAAGCTTTAAGCAATCCTGGTGTGGTAGAAATAGTGGAAAACATTTATAAGAAAGCTTATTCTAGGCTTCTTTTCCTTGCTCAAGCTTTGTATATACTTTATCCGGTTTACACAGAAGGGAAGGACAAATTCCCAAAGTGTGGAAGGTCTAATATAGCTCCTGCATTAGTCTTAATGAAAACATACCTTGACAGGATTTTTAAGGATATTCCTTGGAATATTGAAGCAAACATATCTGATACACCTGAAGGAATAGCTTCTGGTGCTGCAGTTATTTTGACTTATTTTATTGTTGATACTGTGTGGGCAAAGATTAGCGAAACCGAAACTGATAGAGTTTATTCCGAATTTTACGGTATAGCAGACTACATAACTGGGGATGTAGGTAGTGGGCTTGAGGATATAAAATCTTCTGCGAAGGCCTTTTTTGAAGAAGTTAAAACTATACTTAAGGAAATCACCGGTAGTAGAGTAAAGAAAAACACTGAACAAAGTAGAAACGTATCTGGTTCTGTTTCCAAGTTTGCCCAAGAAAGTCCAAGCGTCGGCTTTGAAACTGAAGGTGTTGATGATGAGATTGTTGAATGGATACACAGAGTAATCAAGGACGCAAATGTTAAGTCAATTCCTAAAGAGCTAGAGGACAGGGCTAATGAGATATTAAACAAGGCTTTTGGAAGTGGAGAAGATAATGTCCTGCTTTTATTCTATAGAGTTGCTGCTTACCATGTAGTCTTACAAGATATACTTAGCAAAAGACTAATACCAGATGATGTTAAGGAAAAGGTAATTGGTAATATTGAAAGATCAATTGAGCTATTTAATAACTTGAAGGCCAAGATTGAGTCTTTGCTTTTGTATATAGACAAGATAATACTATCAGCTGAAAAAGGTCAAGGAACCAAAGAGACTGAAAAAATAAAGAGAGCATTAGTTTCAAAGTTAAGTGAGGTCAGGAAGTTAAAAGAAAAGGCAGTAAACGAAGTTAAGTCTGTAGTTAAAAAGATTTTACCAGATTTTAGTGGAATACGGGAGTTCCCTCTAATAGATAGAAGAATTGCTACAGAAATAATAAAAAGAACTGCTGAGGGGATTCTTCGTGACCGAAGTCTTGTCGAGAAAGTAATATGTCCAGTAGTCTGTAAGCTGGATGAATGGCTTGAAACTTTAGATGCTGATGTGGAAGGGGGTACAAATATTGGATATGAAGAATTAGGGAAAAGATTGATATCTAAAGTATTTGAGGATGCCGGTAATGCTGTTGTTGAGAAAGTGCACTTAGTTGTCAATGAACTCATGGATGAAATAGATGACCCTACAGTTAGGAGGTTGCTAAGTGAATCGCTTAAAAATATTCAGCACAGTGACCTACGAGATGCACTAAAGATTGTGTTTAAAGAAGTAATTGATAAGAAGATGTGTAAATGTATTGGTGGAAGTGGTGAAACTAAATCTGGAAGTCTCACTTTGAAAGTAGGAGAGAAGAAAGGAAAGAAGAAAGAAGAAGAGAAGAGTAAAAGGAAGGTTCGCAAATCACCAAGACCTGGTTATGATGAGGTTGTAAGGAGTGCAATTAACTTTGATAATTTTGCTAGAACCATGTTGATAGTTGGAGACGATGATGATAATATAATTAAAGCAGCATTAAAGGCAGCTGTGGTTGTTGACCCGATTCTTTACAGATTTTTCAGCAATTTGATATCCATGGAAAAAAGGTTTTCTGATCCTAAGAAGAAAGTTTCTCCAGAGGCTGTGAGGGGTACGATAAGTGGTTTAAAGCACGCTTTATTATTTTTGAGAGGTTCAGAAAGTGCTATTTTAAGTACGGGTCTTTGGGGTGGTGATTCACCTTATAGTAAAGAAGTTATAGATAATGTGTGGAATGAGCTTACAGAAATATTGAGCGGATTTGTTGAGATATTAGAAAAATATAAAGAGCGATGGGGGAATGTTGCAGGCAGTGAAAAGGAGCCACCACTTGATCCAGATGCATCGAAGAAGTGTTATGAGTTAGCGGAAAAAGCTAAGAAGGCAATTGAGGAATTTATTTCTACCGTTGCCAATTCTTATGCACAGTATTTAATTCACACACAGTATTTGATTAATCTGATTAAATCGAAAGTCGTAGAGGTGTATAAGAAGAATTCCGATAATTTGCTAAGGGAGCTGAAGAAGAAGCCATTTCCTAAGAAGCTGAAAAGTTTGAATGATTTTTCTAAAATTTTACAGGAAGCTGGTATTGATGAAGAGGGGGCTTTGTTGAATGAGATTCATAACTTTGCGACGGGTATACTTAATGACAAAACCTTAGGAAACGTAACGAAACTTCTTGAGCCCTACAGGGATACACTTACATCATGGGTAGAAAATTTCGCAAGTTTAGTGACAGATATAATATTATCTCTAGAGGGCTTCGAGAAGGGCGAGGTTTCATTTGAAAAAGTACAAGAAAACGTAAATAAATTAGTAGAATTTGTATCTAGTCCAATAGATGAAAGCAGGGGTAAAACTTTAGAACAATTAAAAGAGGATTTAGAGGAGCTTAATATAAATAAGGTTTATGAGGTTCTTAAGGTATTGTATAGTACGGGCGAGAAGTTAAAAGAGAAGCTTAAGAACCTGGAGAGTGAGCATTCTGTATTTGGCTTTTCAAAGATTTCTATATCTGGTTCCCCCAGCGATTCTAAAACAGAAATACATATTGAGGTGCTCGATAAAGTAATTTCTCAGATTTTAGAGACTATACAGAGAATCTTGACAATTGATGAACATGACCTACTTACATTACTGAAACAACTGAAAAATTTTGATAAAACTATCGATGCACTTGAGAAAATAGTTAAAATCAAGCAGGCATCAGTAGGAGACGATGAAGATGATGAGACAGAGGACGAAGCGGAAGATGAAATAGAAGATGAAGCATCTGAAGAAGAAGGGCAGGAGGAAGGGCAAGAAGAAAGTGAAAAGCCAACACCTGCTAGAGGAAGAGGTAGGTCTGCACCTGCCAAGAGGAGAAGGAAACGTGATGAGGGGGAGACTGGAACAGGAAGGACTAGATCTACAGTGATGGAAGCTTTGAAGAAACTTACGGATATTCTATCTAGTGTTGGAATAGATCTTTCAAGTGTTTCAAGATTTGTAAATAATCTCCTCGATCTAAATGATTATGCAGGCAACTTAGCAGATATTATAAAAATTCAATATAGAACTTATTTTAACCCAATATACTTCTTGATTGCAAAAGATCTTGGAATTGAGATCGACGATGTTGAAAAGTACAAAAAACTGACTTCAAAAATTTTAGATTATGTAGATCTAAAAAGTATTCAGTCTACTGAAGTTGGTGAAAGGGGTGAAGAAGGACGTGTTGAGCCAGAAAAGGTTGAGGCTCCAGAACCTGAAGTGGTAGAGGAAAGGACTACTAGGCCCGAAGAAACTGTAATTCCTGAAAGCAGAAGAGAAGAGGTCGAAGAGGAAATTACTGAACCAGAGGTGCCACAGACAGCAGAAGAAGTTGAAGAGGAAGCAGTGGAAACAGTTGAGCCCGAGGAAGTGCAGGCTCCAGAAGCTGAAGAGGTGGTTGAAGAAGAACAGGTTCAAGAAGTTGGAGAGGCACCTGAAACCAGGCCTGAAGCAGAAGAGGTTGAGGAAGGAGTTGAAGAAGAAACTACAGAGGTTAAACCTGAAGTTGAGGAAGAGGTTGAAGAGGAAGTCGTAGAAGCTGAGCCTGAGATTGAAGAAGAGGAGCAAGTACCTGAACCTATTAGTGCTGAAGAAATAGTAGAGAGCTTGCAAGAGTCTGTTGTAGGTGGTGCTACTGTTGAGGAGCTTGAGCAACTTGAGAGTGGAAGCGATGAGGATGTTATATCAAAGGTAAGTAAGGTACTTTCTGAAAAGGTTTCGAAAGGTGAAATCCCTGTTGCAACTGAGTTAAGACTTCTCTACCCAATTTTGTATGTTGTGGTGGGAAAGGAGCTTGCTGACCTTGTTGTTTCATTCTATGGTGCATCTTTTGTGAATTTTGTAAGCTTTTCTGTTGGTGTTAAAGATGAAGAGGAGTTAAGGGGTTTACTGGATCCTGAAAACTTATCACCAGAGGAAAGGCGGGTAATTTCTGAAATACAACGCAGAATAAAAGAAGATAAAGAAATAACTGATATTCTTAGTAATACGGAAAATCTGAAAGAGAATGTTGTTTTTGTTGTTGATAAAGTGACTGGAATAGTGAGGGAATTGAAGCAGACATACGGTGATACTTTGGAAAATCTCTTCAATAAGAGTGCTGAGCATGTATCCGTAAGCGTTAAGGTTGATGAAGGAATTGTTCCGATTATAAAGGATTACATAAGAAAGAACATCAAAATCTTAGAGTTGTCAAGAGAACTTGTTCCAGAGGGTACTGTAACCCCGACTTTTTTGGATAGTGAGGAGAAGGTTAAAGTTCTTGATGAACTCTTTAAGATCGAAGGAAATGTTCTCGAAAGATATCTTCCTAGAGCTTTTACAAGAGAGCTGGTATCAAAAGATATCTTCTTTGAGAAAGATGAGATACTGAGATTAATGAGATCTGCCTCTTCTACTTTCTATACTAAGTTCAAAGAAAGGTATGGTGAAGAAGTTCCTTCTCTTTGGCATAATGTAAGTGAGCCGAATGGTAAGATTGTTTTTGCGATGAAAAGGTATGTGACTATTTCACGGGAGGAAGAAGAAGTTCCTTCTTTCATAACAACGATATCTTCCGAAAAGTTTAAATTGCTTGCAAAAGTAATGAGGGAGAAAGGAGCTAATATTCCTGATGAAGAAGTTGAGAGAGTTTCAGAACTAATGGATACTGCTAACCTGATAGTCGAAACGGCTGAAAGTCTTGTTGACGGTGGTATATCTGAATTCTTGAAAGGAGAAAATGTTGTTAACATAATTTCAGATTCCGTTGCAAAAGGCATAAATGAAGCATATGGTCTTAAAGAGGTAAATGAACTTTCCGAGACAGTAAAGAGAATACCTGAAGCAAATACAAGTGATTTGGTCAAGGTAGCCTCTGATTTCAGTAATGAAGTTAAAGGTTCACTTGGTGAGGTGTTAGATAGATCTGGAATTGATATTGAAAAGATTCTTGATAAGGTTCAGAATGACCTCTTCAGTGCCTTTAAGGAATATGCAGAGAGCAAGAAGATTAAGATTTCAGAAACTATTAAGACCATTGCCGAAAGGGTTGAGAGGCTACCAGTCGGGAAAGATTTAAAGAGAGATTTGAAAGAGATATTGGAATCTGGAAAAGTTGAAGAGGAAGACCTTATATCAATTATGAGTTATTTACTCTTTGATGTTGCATTTGTAAATACTGTTATACTTAAAGAGTTGCTTAGAGCTGTGGCAAATGGAAGTGTTGCTAATAGAAAGAATGCTGAGAAGATTTTAAAAGAGGCTCTTGCTAATTCCATTCTTGCTGATGTCCCTGAGGATAAAAGAGATGTTGCTTTGAAAAACTTCATAGAAGCTATCAAGGAAGAAGGTATGATTCCACCGATTGTACTTGATTTACCAGTAGGAAGGAATACCAAGTTTGGAAAGATATTTATTGAAGCTGGAAGGGCAAAGATTGATGAAGATGAATTTAGATTATTTGCAAAACGTGTACTTGGTGAGCTTGGTAAAATTTCTGGTAGGTTAGCTTTATCGGGTGCTCTTGAGACTACCGGTTTTGCATCGGTATGGGGGGCGTTTAGTGATTTCTTCAGGTCCTTGCAGAAAATGTCAGCCGCACTTCTTTTAGGGTCAGTAAATAAGGATGAGGGTGTTATTAGAATCGGAAAAGAAGAATTTGTTCAAGCTAAAGAAAAGGCAGTTAATAGTTTGGAAAATATCAAAAAGCTTCTACATCAAAGGTTCGGAAAAGAAAGTAAAGCTGCAAAGGATATTACCAGAGCAATTGAAGAAGCAAAGAGAAATATCAGGGAAATTGAGGCTAAGCTTTCGGGTGTTGGTGATGTTCTTGATTTATCTAAATCGATGGAACTTTCAAGAAATCTTGTAAATATAGCCGCAATTGCACTTTCCAGATTGTTTGCAGATTTTGACGATGCTGAATTCGACGAATTCAAAGCGTTAGCTAAAAATGTTGAAAATCTTTCTAATATTCTTTATGGGTATGTTGCTTTTATAAGCAGAACGTTAAAGATGGGATTTGTAGATGATTTGCCTGAAATAGCAGCTCTCGTTGCATCTTTCTCACAGAGAGGCTCTGGAGAAAGCACAACTGCTTCACTGAAGCTTTCAATTGTCAAGAAGGCTGCAGTTGGTGACGAGATTGATCTTGAAGCTCTTGCAGAAATGCTGTACAACCTTGCTGAACAAAATAATTCAGTTGCACATTATTACCTATTGCAGAAAGTATTGCAGGCAATAGCCATTAGAGATTCTATAGCAAACGGGCTTCCTATTGATCTTACCAGACTTCTCAAGGAATTTAAGTCAAACAAAGTGTTCCTCGGACTTGCCACTTTACAATTCGCCATAAATAAACTATAATAAAAAGACTATGGCATTGGATGTCAATTTTGTGTTTTCCGTAACTCGCTCTGGCATTGTAGTAATTCCAGAACACAAGGACAAGTTCGTGATTTTGATATCGGCAAGTCCAAATATGGATGAAGTCTACATAGCACGAGTGGTTCCATTTGAGATAGTAGAAACAAACCTTGACTTCACTATTCCTGACAACGTAGAGATTGACAGACCTACAATCTTTCCAGCCCTTACAAACAAAAATCTTCACTACCAAGTACCAAAACGAACTTTAGAAAGCTTGAAAAAGCTTTATGATGAAGTTGACGGGGAACCAGTTTATGATCCGAATACAAAACTTTACTTCTCCAAAACACGTATACCTCTTCCAGATAATTATGAGTACATTGGAAGAGGGTATCTATTTGGAAAAACCTATCATATGTATTTAGGAGGTAACTAATGTTTCAAGCCGTTTATTTACCTGATAAAGATGCTTGGCTTATAAAGGACATCATTAGTTCAAAAGATGTTTTTGAGTACACAATCGATATGGTTCCGCTTGGTTTTGTGGTTGGAGTTGCCGCTCTCAATGGTAAACTCTCGAGAGAAGATTATCAGAGATTTGTCACCACAGGTCTTGAAGAGCATGAAGTAAAGGAACTTCTCGACTGGTTTTTACATTATTACTGGAAGTCTCCAGCAATGGGTGCAACGTTAATTGAAGACTTGAGGGAAATCATCAATGTTTATATGGGTCTTATTAAGGAAAATCAGGAGAAAGTTTCTTCAGTTGTTTCACTTGAAGAAATTGTAAAAGCAATAAGCAATGCAAGAAAATCACAAGTAGAAAAATATTTAGGAATAAAAGGCTAGAGGAGCTATATGAAAGGTGAAGAGATATTCAAAGGTTGGGAAAAGTTAGAAGTAGAAGAAGACAACGCACCTGAAATAGAGCTTGCAGAACTTGTGCAGGCTCTAATAGAGGTAGCAAAGCAAGAGGGTTATGACGATTACAGAGAATACCTGATATCTGTGATGAGAGACTCTGACTTTGACTATGAAGAACATCTTACGTCTATGATAGATGATTATTTACGAGCAATCGCTTTGAAGAAGAAAAAAGACTGGGGTGAAGGCTACTGGGACGAAAACTCTACGTTTGAAGAGTATCTACACGAAAGAAAGATTGGACTATTAAATAACCTTGAAAGATTAGAAGAGGAAAGAAAACAAAGAATGCCCTCTTTTATTGAATATGATTATTACAGAGACAAGTTTGGTGAAAGCAATGTGCAGTTCAGCATGCCAAAGGCAGGTGAAAGCCCTGAGGCTGTGATATATGAGTTTTATGAATATATAATGAAGAAATCCCTTGAAACAATCGACAAAGCCTTAAGGGGTGAAATAAAACCAAAACCAAGGCTTGGGATAGAAGAGGAAACTGGAGGAAGGTTAATATCTAATGATTGATTTGGAGGAGTATTATGCCTAATAGAAACTCAATTTTTTGGAACCCAGGTTTAGCCAACAAGGCAAAGACTGGTACAATCAATCCAGTTGATGAAGATAGTTATTTAATTGAAAAATTGTCTCAAGTCTTAGAGGAGGTTATATCCGGTAATGTCCAGGAAGAGGAAGAAGATTATCAGGATCCAATAGCTCGCTTTGCCTCCATTGCCCATAAGTTTTCGAGTGTAAAGAAATGGTCAGACCTTTCTAAAGTTGGTGAAGAGACTTTTCTTGAGATGCCTGGAAATAAACCCGTTGTCAATCCACCAGTTCAGACAAAGGAAATGGAAATTGAAGATGCCTCTGAAAATAACTTGCCAAAGAAATTTGCAATAGGTAAAAGGGTTGTACATCTTCCTACAAGAAGGTATGGAGTTGTGGTTTCTCACGCTACAGACCTTCCATTATTAGCTATTGTTCAGTTTGAAGATGATAAAAGTGTTTCACTGGTTGATATGAGAGAGCTTGCTTTAGTTGAAGAATTTGAACACAGTCTTGATGAAAGGCCAACCTTTACTCCACCTGGAAAGCCTTCGAAAGATGAAGAAGCCGAAAAAATTCTTGAGAGATATCAGATACAGGAACATCCTCAAATTGAGAACCCAATTCTCGAAAAGATAGAAAAGGTTAAAGAGGCTATTAAGGCTGTAATAACTGATCCACTTGTTTCACAAAAAATTGTTACCTACCTCACTGAAAACGGAGTTCTAAACATAGATGTTCAGGACTTACTGAAAAATATCGACATTTTGAAGTTGTCAACCGCTCAAAAGGCTAAACTTGTCAGGGCTTTGATTGACGAGGGAGTTCTAAACAAGGAAGCTTCTATAGTTGTTCTTAAAGAAATTCTCGGGGGAAAGTAAATGGTGACGAGGAGTTTGTTTACATATACAGGCAATGAAGGTGAAAAGACCTTCAAAATTACGGTTTATGAGGTAGTAGATGACCCCGTGGTTAAATATGTTATTAAGGTTAACAAGAACGGAAAGGAGGTCTCTGCAAAGCACACTACTCTCGACAGCGTTATAAATCAGATAAAGCTTTACGGCACAGACGTTTATGAAGCTTTCATTAATAAAGTTAAAGACAGACTTGAAAGTTCAGATGTATCCGAAACTAGTGTTCCTGAAAGTCAAGCGGATGTTATATTATCTCTTGCTATCAATAGTTATTATTCAAAGATGGACATAAAGGCTGCTCCAGTACCTGGTGATATTGTTGAGGATGTCTATTCAAAGAGACTTGGAGTAGTGGAATATGTAGAGTATGTTGGTGCAAATCACTTCCCGATTTACCAGGTTCGTTGGGAAGATGGGACTCGCAGTACGAGGGTGTCAATGCAACTGAGAGTTGTAGTTCCGAGGGAAGATGCTACTATTAACGATATAGATTTCGAAAGGATTAAAGAAGATTTACTAAGTGGTGATATAAAACCGCTTGATGGTTATACAAACTTTAGGAGAAAGAAAGATGATGAGAGGTGATTACAATTTAGAAGAGGTTCTCAAAAAACTAAGATCGAGAAGCAGAGACGTCAACAACTTTTCACCAATACCAACGGATAGTTTACCATTTATTGAACAAGTTGTAGAAGGTCTTAGTCCTATTACTGAGGTAAGAGACAAAGGTGGAATGTCAACAAGACTTGACACTCCAGGTAGTGTTCCGAATAAAGATGAGCAGATAAGACAGTGGCAAGATTTGATGAGGGAGACTAGACCTGGAGCTGAATTTGAAAATGAGCTATTCTTCAGGGATGGTCCAAGAGACCAGTGGGGATATGATGAGTTCTTTGACAAGATGAATGAAGACCCGAATGCTATGGCAGATATTTCCTACCTTGAAGGTATGGAAAATCCAGATACCCTGATGCCACTTAGGGAACTCGAAACCCTTGAAGAAGTGAAATCGAAATTTGATAAGGAATTGGAAAGAATAGAAAAGGAAACCCGTAGAAAACCAAAAAGAGGTAGTGATGAGGATGAGAATTTAGAGTTAATTGAAGAAATTGAAAAGATATCTTCTATTCTTCGAATTGCTCAAGAAGGTGGTGGTGAAGGTGGAGGTTTAGACCTTGGTGATTTAGGTGGTTTAGGTGGAGGTGGTTTAGGTGGAGGCGATCCGTTATCAGACTTACTTGGAGGTGGCGGGCTTGATTTAGGTGGAGGTGGTGGAGACCTTGGATTAGGTAGAGATGAAGGAAAGCCTAAAGGTAAAGGAAAAGGTGGAGATGAAGGTCCTCAACTTTTAACTGATATAAACCCCCAAATCCTTGAAAACCTTGATGAACAGAGCAAAAGGTCTTTGGTGAAAGCCGTTTCAGATCTTAAAGTTTTATTATCAACTCCAATTGATAGCATCTCAACATCACAACTTAAAGCAGTGTTTAATAATATACTCTCACTTGTTAGCAGGGCAAAGGAAAGATTTAGGGAGAAAGTTGTTGGTAGTGAACCAGAGTTTGATAAATCAAGATTAGAGAATGCAAACAGGTATGTCGGTGCAAGCTATGTCCCAAGAAGACTTCATCCAGATACATATTATTTAATCAATGCTTACAATGAGCTTGCAAAACTTGGTGTCAAAATAAACAACATTTACGTTATAGACAAAAGTGTTAATGATGGAACTATTAAAATATCTGCAACCATTGAATATTACCATCCAACTCCAATGCAATCGGATGCTTTTAAATCAAAGCTCATTCCACTTATAGTCATTTATGATGCCATCAAAGACAAACCAGTTAAACTTTCTACATTGGGCGGTAGAGAGTTAGAGTTTACAAAAGAGGCAATGCAACAGCTAATAGAAGAAAACAAATATCCCGTTGACTTCTTCTTCGGGTATTATAATCCTCAATTTATGAAGAAAAAGAAGAGTTAAACTAATTTGGGGGTAATATATGCCAAGGAAAAAGACTGGCGAAACTTCAGGAAGTTCGAAGGTTCAAAATCCATTTAAAGGAATACCACGTGATTTAATACCTTATGTTATTTATTACGGTTTAAGTCAAAGCAATAGTAAGTCAGCAAGGGAAATACTTGCAAGCATTCTTGATGGAAATCAATCCAACCAAGGGTTCCCAGCCAGAGTAGTTACACCAGAAAGTAGTGAAGGTGGATTTGTTAAGACCGCTCAATCGGATGTTGGTGGTGATGTTACATTCTATCCGCCTCGTTGGTTCTCTCCAATGCTCTCCTGGGTACACTTCTACATGCCTACCGACCTCAAGACAACCCTCACCTGGGTTAGACACTGGGACACATTCCATCCACTTGTAGGTAATGCAATTGACCTTCACTCACTTTTAACTCTTGGAAAATTTCAACTTAGACTTGATGGGGATCCAGTTATTAGAAGAATTTACGAAGAAGCTTGGGAAGCCTGTGGTGGAATTCTATTCCTTTATGATGTAATTAGAGAATACTATCTAACTGGTGAAGTGTTTTATTATCTAAAGTTTGATGATGAAACGGGGATATTTATTGACGCTATTCCGCTTCCACCTGAAGATATTTATGTTGACAAAGATACAATGTATGAGTATGGAAGGGAAGTTCAGTTCAAGTTGCAAGTAGCTCAAAGAGACTTTAACCCTGAAATGAACTCTCTTGATAAGTTCCTGCTTGAAAAGGCTCCAGTTGATGTTATTGAAGCTATCAATAGAAATGAACCTATTCCACTTCCAAACCAGTTCTTATTTGTGATACAAAGGAAGCAATCGGCTTATCAGCTCAGAGGGACTTCATTAGTGCTTCGTGTAATGAAAGACCTTCTCTATGAGGATAAAATTAGGGAAGCTCAGTATGCTATTGCTCAAAGGCATATTAATCCAAAGGAAATTTGGAAGGTTGGTAGTGATACATTCCCTGCAACCCAGCAACAGATAGACACAATTGCCGATATGATTAGAACTGCAGAACAGAACCCACTCTTTACAATGGTTACAACTCATACGGTATCAGTTGAATATCTATTTGGTAATCAAGGTTTATCTCCACTTAAGGATGAGTTTGACTGGATCGAAAACCGTGTGCTTTCAGCAATGTTTACTAACAAGGCAATTGTTCACGGTGAAGGTCCTACGTATGCAAACGCTACCGTAGCTTATCGTGCAATGATGGCAAGGTATATTGCTGTAAGAGCTCTAATTGAAAGGGCTCTAATGGAGAAATTCTTTAAACCAATTGCCGAACTTCACGGATTTTACAAGGCAACTCCAGCCGAACTGGCCCATAACATTCAAAGACCATTTGCCTTTAGAGAACTCATTTTACCTCAAATTGATTGGGGTGGAACGAAGTCTTCAATATTTGAAGGTAGAGATGTATTCCAAACCGCAAAGAGTTTAAGGGAAATGGGTATTCCAATGAAAACCATTTTGGAATATATTGGAGACTTTGATTATGATACTATTTTAAAGCAGAAGAAAGAGGAAGAAGGAACACCATTCGATCCACTTTATGAAAAATGGAGAGAACAATACGCTCAAACATTACCTCCACCAATACATACATCTTCGGTAAAAGAAACATTTAAGGTTCCAGTAATGGATGTAGATACTGGGGAGATAAAGGAACTTGAACTATCATGGCCAAACAGTCAGAGGATAATGGCAAAAGCCAAGATAGCTTCAGCTATAGAGAAGCTAAGAAAAGAAGGAAAACCAATACCGCTTCAAAACTTGTTTGGAGTAATTAAGTTGAATAAGTAAAGGGAGGTTATTTCAAAATGCCAAAAAATTTCAATGAAGTCCTTGAACTAGTAAAAAAGGTACTCGAAGAGTCTGGATTTGACAACATTGAAGTAAGCATACAAGGAAAATCAGATGACAACACTTATATGATTAAAGTTGTAACTAAAGAGAATGACCAGGACATAGATCTCGGATTAGCTCCGATTTCTTTTGATACCATTGGTGGTGAGCTTGCTGTAGTCCTTCCAGATGATGTTACGATAAGTCAACTTGCTGCAAGGGCTGGGCTTAAAAAGTACAAAGTTGCGGGTAGGATGGTTTATGCTTCATCTGAGAAAGAGGCTTTGAGGAAGGTTGCTGCAAAAATCAAATACCCATATGTTACACTGAATGGTGATGTTTTACGTACACCTGAAGAATTCTTTAATTATTTCTCGAACGTTTTAGACCAAGCAAAGAAGGCTAGTGTAGAGGCTTCGGATTTGGATGAAACGGAGAAATTGTTACTTGAAATTGAAAAAGAGGCTAGTTCAGAAAAAGTTGAAGTAACCGATTTTGAGACCCTTGAAAAACTTGCAGACACTATTCTTTCGAAAGTTGGTGAATGGGGAATGAGTTCAATACCTGTAAAAAGTATCCGTGAAAGGTTAGAAGAAGCTATTGAACTTGCAAAGTCCGACCCGACTTATAGAAGGCTTGCAAGGAAGATGAAAGAGAAAGGTGGATTTTTACCACTTGACCTTAAGATGAGTGCGGCTATTATTTACCATGAGGATGGTAGTGTAGATTTTATTGACTATGATGTATATCAGCCTCCTTTGTGGAATGAACCTAGAATTGGTGAAGAGGAAAAAAGGCTCTTGGCTGAACTTGAAAGAATTATTAGCAGTGATAAAACCTCCAGCGTCAATGCTGAAGAGCGTCTCATAGATGAACTTTTAGACCTCGCTCAGAAAGAAGATGTAACTGGAATTTTCTCAGATAATACGAAAGATATTGAAGAAGTTCTTGAAGGTGCTCTTGGAGTTGGAAGAGATGTAAATTTGGTCGCTTCGAAGGTAGTTGCTTCCATAAAGGAAACGGCATCTCAATTTGGAATAGATAAAGAAATTAAGTTCACTCCAAGAAGGGTGAAGAGGGAAAAAGGTATCCTTTACATTGATGGTGAGGTTTCGGTAGGAAATAATCTTGTGACCTATGCTGCAGTTAGAGCTGATAAGAATGGAATAGTAGTTGATACTCCAGTTGTTGACATCTTCATTAAAGAGTACAACTTGAAGAAATACAAACTCGGCTCCGTTGAAGGTTACGCCTCATCTGAAGAGGAATTCCTCTCCAGAGTCTTTGATGAGGTTGAGGAAGAGGTCAAAGAGGCTAACCTCAAACCCATTCACATTATAGGGAATGATAATGACTCCAAAGTTACTCTATGGCAAATAAAAGAAGAAAACGGTAAGTATTATCTTCAAAGGCTTGATGGTCAAACGTTAATTCAATAAGGAGGTGGGCTATGGCTATTATAAAGAAAGGAATTGGTGGAAAAGTTGTAAGAATTTTAGGTACTGAGGAAGTCAAAGATACAATTGAAAAGAGGGCTTCCGAGGAAAGTCAGGAGCAATCTCAGACAACATCTAAGAGAAAGAAGAAATCTTCTCAAGAGACTTCTGAAGGAGAAACTGGAACTACAGAGAACACTGAAACTGGAGAACCTGGTAATGAAAATTAAGAGGGCATACTTTGTTAACAATTTTAAGATTACTCCGAAGCAAATAGAGGAAAACGATATTTTCCCGAAGTATGTCGGGAGAATAAATGGGCTTCCAATTCTCGAGATAGATTTCAAAGATACCCCCCAAAACCGAAAGTTATTGGTTAACTCTTCACTTGTTTCAAAACTTCCAAGGGGCTTCAATTCACTTGCATCTTTCTTTTCGAAGGTAGCTGAAGAAGAAGGAATTAATCCTATTGAGGTTGGAGAAATCTCTTACAATGGTTCTCCAATTCTCGATACGAATTTTCTATCTAACCTTCTCTGGGCTGCAATAAGAAAGTTGCAGGATTATAGACGTGAAAACAGGTTAGATAAATTATACGTTGGGGCTGAAGTAATAAAGAAGATAGTTTCATATTTATCCCAATCTCTTGAGGTTGGGTCTTCAAGCCCCACGCTTTCTTTAACGGAACCTTCTATTTATGAGTTTAATCCAAGTCAGGTTGCTGAAGACTTTTCCAATGAGATGGCTGAAACTATTGATTTGGAATTTCAAAGGAGTGAAATTCCTCAGCTTGACTTTAGACCTGTAAGATATTCGTCTTTGAACAAGGTAGCGTCTATAATTGAGAAGTATTCAAAGATATACCCATTCCTTTACAATTCCCTTGCAAAGTTTGCAAATAAGTACGCATCAATCTTTTTAAATCCAGTAGACCCAACCCTTGGACCGAAGAACCTTTATTATACAAAACTTGGTTCAATTGCAACCATTGAAGATTCTTATACCACTGACAAGGGTACAATCTTAAGGTATAAACTTGACAAGAAAGCTATTTACAATGAAGTTTCAAAAGAACTCTTCGACTTAATAAAGAGGGCCCATATCAGGTATATTCCAAATTTGATGCCAAGCCTCAGCAAAGGAAAGAGAAATCATTGTATAGTTTCCTCAAAAGGTAAAGTGCTTGCCTGCTACAAGAATGAGGCTGAGGCAACGAAGGCTCTTCTTGGAAAGCTTGGAACCTACATTCCAAAGAACAAAAAGTTTTATGTAGTTTCATATGGGCATAACCCAATATTAATAACTGCAAACAAGAAGGAGGCTCTGGAAGCTTATACCCGTGTGAACAACTTTGCCAATTATCTCAGGTATCTTACAATTCATGCAAGTTTAAATAGAAACTTAACTATAGATGAACTTGGAAGGGCTATAAAGCTTGGAACCCTGTTTTACCTTGCAAACATACCTTACACTATTACAGCAATCGATGAAGCGGCAAAGTCTTTTGCAGAATTTGCTGAAAGGATTGAAGATGTCCTTTCAAGATATGGAGTTTCAGGTAAAGCTACGTTTACCGTTCAAATCCCAACAAGTGATACCCAGGTCTTTTCAGTTAAAAATTCTGCAAACTTTAGAGAGTATATAAATGAAAATCTCGATGGGTTTGAGGAAGTTGGAACTGCTGGGACGGGTGCTTACATATCTTATGTAAAGAGTTTTGAGTTTGAAGGGAGCGGTGAAGGGGATGTTAATAAGGTCAAGGAAGAGATAGAGAAATTGATTAATGAGTATGGAGTTAGAGACCGTGGAAAATTCCCGCCACATATCTTTTCGTTTGCTATCAATATTGAGGAACCCGAAAGGGTTTTAATAACTGACGAGAAGGAGGAAGAATAATGATAAAGTTTGGAAAAGCTAAAATTCAGCAGGCTGGAGAATTAAAAGAATTTTTGAGTGGTGAGGGTGATATTTTAAAAAGAAAGATTGCAAAGTACGCCTCTGAAGGCGTTGGAATTTTTAAGCAAATCCAGCTTGACCCTTACCGTTATTTATACGTGAGAAACAGAGCCATATCGGCTGAAGAATACTTTGGACCAAATGATAACGGTGACGCTTTTCCTGAGGCTGAGTTAAGGAAATCTTATGCAACCTTTATTGGAAAGCCTGTGACCATTGACCACAAAGGTATTCTCAAAATAGGTGTAGTTCTTGATTCAACTTACATTGAACCCGTTGACCCAACAAACCCAATGACGGGTAATTTCGTAATGAACATATGGGCTATAGACAAAGACCTTGCCGAAAAGACAAGACCAGGTCTTATTGATCACATCCTTTCAGGAAAAGTAGTTGACACTTCAATGGGAGTTTCCGTTGAGTATTCTGAATGTTCAGCCTGTGGGCATATAGCTCATACGGAAGACGAGTATTGCTCGCATATTAGGCATCATAAGATGTCTACAATTAAAGTTGGTTCTAAATATGTTCAGGTCTATGAGAGATGCTTTGGTCTTAATTTCTTTGAAGATTCGCTCATTATACCGCTTGAGCTTGGTGGGCTTGCAGGTGGAAGGGGTGCAGATAGATTTGCAGAGATAAAGGAAATATTTACCATTCCAACACCGTCTTATAAGTTATCCACAGTTCAAAAAAGAGCAGAAGATTACAAACCCAATATTGACAAGTATGTCAAAGACCAGAAGCACGATGATGTCAAAGGTCCTCAGGACTTCATGAAAGATAAGCCCAAAGGTAACGAAAATACCCAAACTCAAGAAGGTAAGGGTAAGAGGTATGAGCTTCCAGAGCCGAACAATGAAGAATATGTCAAAGAGAGGTATCACGCTATAGAAGACCTTGGTAAGGAAATGTCAACATTAAAGGTTGATGAGGTTCCTAGTCTTTTCAGTGCCTTAAGTGCAGAGGAGCAGTCTGAATTACAGAAAAACCTAATGCAACTATTCAGTTCTGCTAAAGCTGTTCTTGCAGCCATCTGTCCTCGTCGGAAAAGAGGTGCAGCTCCGTTGGACATTCAAGATTTTGACCAAGGAATTGGTATGGAGCCAGGTGTTGGTCAGGAGCTTGGTGAAGAGAATTGTGGACCTTATGATGTTTCGCTTGAGTATTATTTTGACAAGTTAATCGATATGATTTATAAGCATAACATTCCATTTGGTCTTGCTATTCAATCCATTTATGATGAGTATACTTCAGATACAGAGTTTAAACCGATTGACAAAGCCCTTGACCTTGAAGAAGACCTTGGGTTTGAAAGCATGGAAGTTTCAGATGAAACTTATTCAGATATTTACAGTCCAAAGATGCTTCCGCCAGTTGAAACAGAAGACTTTGATATAAATGAGCTCTACGAAGAGGTAGAGCAAGAGTACTTATAATTCACTTTGGGCGGGAGCTATTCAAGGCCCTCGCCTATCTTTATTTCCCTTATAATCTTTTAAACCTTGAGTGCCCTTTTCCTAAATCATTAGTAATTATTAATAAAAATTTAAGTTATTTGCTCCCAACAACTTATTAATTCATTGTTAATTATTAACAACAATTAACAATAATTATTAATAATTAACAACAATTTAAGTTCTAGAGTGTCAGTAGTTTATTAATTCATTGTTAATTTTTAATAACAATTTAAAACTTACCAAAATAAAAAGGGGTGCCAATTTAGGCACCCCTTTTCAGTTTATGCGTTATTATCTATATTACTCTGTTCTGTAGTCGTAATCACGAAGCCTTTCTCTTAAGTAATCAGAAGCCTCCTGTATAGCATTTTCGTACATAGTCTCTTCAAACTCCTCTCTATCTATAACGTGGCATTCCTTATGTCCTTCTCCAGGCTCTCCAAATATCATTGCGACATAATCACTATCACCTACAGCACGGTGTATGTAGTCAAAAAGTATTTCGCTAACTATGTCATCCAACCTAAGGTAAATTTCCCCACTCGGGTCAACAATTACATCACCTTCACTCGCAAACTCTTCAAGCACCCGATCCACACCTTTTGCTACCGCTTCACCTATCCATTCATACATATCATCCTCGAATACACCCGCTACGGTTCTTATTACTCCTTCCCAACCTTCTGGATCTTCAGGGGCGGCCTTTTTGTGCCTTCTCCATCTTAGTTCTAGTTTCCGTCTCAGGTTTTTTCTTTCCTTCATACTTTGCACCTCCCATGATAACCAGTATAATTTAACTTAATACCTTTGTTTTGCGTTAGAATTTGACATTGTATTCTTTTCATAAAATTTCTAAAAGCCTCCTTATAAGAGCTCAAAAGCTCTATCACTAACCACTACATAAAGGTCAACAATAAAATCTCTAGTGGGAGCAAGTTGACAGTTTCCACGTAAGTCATAGTAATCCAGGCTACCCTCGAAGATATTGACATATTGACTACCCATTTCTTTGAGTTTCTGATTAATACGCTCTACCACTTTTTCTACTTCTTTTTCGACGGCATCATAAAGCGATACCTCAGGGTCATAAAGTTTTTCTCTAGGTCCGGTTTTACTTAAGACTTTTTCGGCTACCCCTTGGGCTACCTCTTCTACCCATTCATATATATCCTCATCCGCTACTAAAGGTATAGGATGGGTTAGAGCCTCCTCAAGGGAGGGCTCTTCAGGGCCTTTACCTAACCCTCCGCCTTCCTCACCCCATTCACCCCTAGCCTCTTCTCTATATAATCTACCTCTGAGGTCATTATATAATTCATCAAGGAATTCGCTGGTGGGCATAATTCGGCAATTTCTCCTCTCGAAGCCAAACTCACCCTCGACCAAGGCAATGTATCTATACCTACCTACACCTATTTTCTGATCAATTCGGTCTATTTCCTCTTCTATCATTTGGTCAATAGAGATTGTATCCTCCGAGCCCCGTCCCCGGGTAGTTAACATATTACCTACCCTTTGGGCTACTTCATCCACCCACGCATCGATCTGACTGGCGAATACCGTCGCTATGGGACGGATCAATACCCACCCAAGATTAGCCAGTTTATCTTCACTCATATATTTTTACCTCCATATAGACGGATTGTAATTTGACTGGATACCTTTGATTTTATAGAACTCAAACGCCTTTATAACTTTAATAAACTTTACCATTAATCCTGAGGCAAAACGATATCTAATAACCTATCTAAAGCTATTTTATAAAGGTCATCAAGGAATTCTTCAACGCTTTCAATCTGAAAAGTCCCTCTCCGATTAGCGTCAAATCCCCCCGACGCTACCGCTACATACGAACTACCTAACCGCTTAATCTTCGGTGCAAGCCTATCTATCTCGGACCTTATAGCTTCCTGACTGGCCTGTAATAGGTTATTTACGCTTTTAATCCGTTCTTCCCAATTCTCTACACCTAATAACGCTCCACCACCTATCTTACTATGCACCTGCTCAAGTACCTCATTTACCCATTCCTCTATATCTTCATCGAATATCAGTACTATAGGGCTTCCTAACCTTTCCTCAATACTAGCCCGCTTGCCTCTACTCATTTCCTATTTGCCTCCTTATCTTTATATCTTTCTAATATTTTACACATTGCTGGCTTAAATATAGTATCATCCACTCGAATTGTCAAGCTCCCAACTATCATAACTTACATATTATAATCCAACTACCTCGGATTGTCAAGTCTCATATTACCTTAACCCGCATATTTATAACCCAACTACCTCGAATGGTAAATACCCATTACTCCCTCTTTGTACCTCTGCATCCCATCAAAGTTTTTCTACAGGGTTCCGGCTTTATTCAGTATTTTCGACCTTCCCCTTATACCAACCTTTTAACCCGTTCTACCCAATCCTTTCCACGCCCTTTCTCCCTTCCTGTAAAACCGTTATCTCTAACTACCATTTTTTACCACCTTCCACCACCTACTACCACTATATACCACCTTGTACCATACCTTATTACCTTACACCTTTATATAATATACCCGACCTTACTATATACTACTTACTACCACCTTTTACCACTATATACCACCTTATAACCGTTTATACCACTACTGACCATCTGTACTACTATTAACCGTTAATACCATTACCTACCGTTTATACCTTTTTACCGTTATAACCGTTTTACCTTTGTTAGCTGTCTGTACCATTATTAACCGTTAATACCATTACCTACCGTTTATACCTTTTTACCGTTTTGACCATTATAACCATTTACAACCGTTAATACCATTGCCGACCGTCTGTACCAGATTATAACCGTTTACACCTGATAATACTGTCATTGACCGTTTAACATTAATACTAACCGCTTACACCTTTTACCGTTTTGAACTGTTTAACCGTTTATAACCGTTTACCCTGTTATAACCGTTTTATATGTATTGGCTGTCTGGATTGCTGTTAACCATTTGTACAATTGTTTACCATTAATACCACTATAACCGTTTGTAACCGTGTGACCCATTATAACCGTTATAACCGTTTTTACTCTGGTGACCTGTTATAACCGTTTTACCTGGGTGACCGTTTACACCGTTTACCCTGTTATAACCGTTTTACCTGGGTGAAAGTGGAAACCGGTAAACCGGTGAAACTGGGAAACCGCCCACGCCACACCCGTTCGCATTACGAACAATTTAAAACCGTTGATACGCAAGGCTTTCAAGCGTTAATTTTTACTCAATTTTTTAAACTTTTCAAGTTAAGTTAAAAAACCTTGCAAGTTATTGATTTTCAATTATTTAGATAAACTAAAAAATTGCAATTTTGAAGTTAAACCGAATTCCTTGATTTTTCAAGGCATTTGACAATCTATGGGTGGGGCTTTATAATTTTATTGCTTGCAAAAGCAAGCAATAAAACTAAAACCAAAAAAGGAGGGTAAAAATGAGGACAGTAAAGACAATAAAAAAACAAGTAAAAAGAGAAGTGGTAGAGACACTAAAAGAATACCAAAGAATCAAAAGACTGATGAGTGAGCTTGAGGAAAAGGTAAAGAAAATAAAGGAAGAGTTTTCAGAAGTGGATGGGATCGTAGAACTGGTCTATAGGGGATCGCTGATAGGTAAAATACAAGTAGTTGAAACGACAAGACTTTCTATCCCTGATGAACTTAAAGCTGAATTAATAAAGAAGTATGGTGTAAAAGAAAAGCAGTTAAGGTTAATGATAAACCTCCCTACTCCTCCTTCTTCTAAGGAGGAGTAGGAAATCGAGCCCCTGCCCTTGGAGGGGGCGGGGGTTTTTTATTTTTTAAAAAATTTATTTTTTTGAAAATTTTTTATACTGTGAAAAGATTTTTATCTTTTCACAGTATGTTTATTTTTTATCTAATCAAAAGTTAAAAACTTTTGATTAGATAAAAATTTTATTTTTTATTTTCTATCCTTAAGACGGTTAAAAATTTTTAACCGTCTTAAGGATATAATCATTACAATTTTGTAATCATTACATTTTTGTAATGATTACAAGGTTAAACGGTTTTCAATTTTAAAACCGTTCCAAGTTTGAAATCTTTTCAATTTTAAAATCTTTCCAAGTTTAAAACCTTTTCAATTTTGAAATTAAACCAAGTTTGAACTTTTTTCAATTTTGAACTTTTTTCAATTCTGGATCCTCTTCAGTTTTGGAATTGTTGCATTCCCTGGGCTTGTAGTCAATCCGTTTAGTTATATGGCTTTTTATATCCTTATTCGTTAGTATAAGAAATTAGGTTAATAAGCTTAAAACTTACTTAACGGTTTAGGGTCGATCGTGGAATTCCTTGGTAAATAAAGGAATTTGACAATCCAAGTTTAACGGTGTATAATTTTATCACTAACAAACAAAAAGGAGGTATAAAATGATTGATGTAATCAATACAAGATATGGGGATATAGCAATAGAGGATGTAGTATGGCATAGAGGAATTATTCCCTTACCAAGAGGGACAATGGAAGTAAGCGACAAGGTAGTCGAAAAACTGGCTAAAGCATACGGGCTCGACAAAAAATGGGATCTCGTTAGGGAGTTTCTTGAATACTGCAATATATTCATATACTCTGTTGATTTTTCTACAAGTTATACTGAGTTTCTGTATCCTGGTGGTCCTGATCTTGGTTTTAATTGTGTGGTGGATTGGGTTGAAGAAAGCATTTCTGATGATGATATAGAGGATTTTTCGCAATATGTGTCTTCTCGGGATAGAAAGTTCCTAAAGGAAAATAAGAAGAATATTGAGGATTTTCTTGAGGGGATCAACGACATCTACTACAAAATGTTAGGTTATCTTGATGATTACATAGAATCATTGAAGGAAGAATTATACAACGAAGAGGAAGGCGATTAATTAGGGGGGAGGCGAGGCTTTTTGCCTCGCCTCCATTTTTTTGGGAATGTGTTGCATTGTGTTTTAATAGTTTTAAATTTTAAAACGGTTTATTTTATCAACCGTTTTAAAATTTACAGGATAAAACCTAAACTCCATAAAGTTTTTGTAAAAACTTTATGGAGTTTATTTTAAGAAAGCATTAAATCTATACAATAGTTTATAAACACTTGTATAGATTTAATGCTTTTATTCTTAAATACTTTATAATCATTACAAACTTGTAATGATTATAAAGTTCAACGGTTTTCAATTTTAAACTGATTCCAATCCTCAACTCATTCCAACCCTGCAACCGTTTCAACTTTGCAACCATTCTAATTTTGTAATCATTTCAACCTTGCAACCATTCCAACCTTTCAATTATTATAGTTTTTAAGTTCCTTCAATTTTTAAACCGCTTCAATTCTGAACCTATTACAATTTTAAACTTTATCAAGGCTTATTAAATGTAAACCTTTGTTATACTTTAAGGCGGGTGCTTACCTGTTTAAGGTTTTAAGGGTGTAAGGTCAATCTTGGAATTCCTTGATAAATAAAGCTATTTGACAATCCACCTTCAAGGCTTTATACTTTTAGCATAACAAAACAAGGAGGTTAAAAAATGAAAATATATAAACCAAAAAAACTAAGTAAAGATGATATAGAGTTTATTGACACATGGGGGAGCTTGGGACGGGTTGATGATTTCGTTTATGCGGTTCTGAGGGTTGGTTTAGAATGCCCTTTAGACATTGAAGGGTGTGACGATGATGTTTGTGACGACGCCTTCTGGATAGAGTGGTTCGACAAGCAATATTATAGAATGATAAACTTCGACAGGTTCGCTGCAAGAATGGCTCTAAAGATCTTGGAGTTTAATAAGGACATCTTACAGCAAAACGGGTTTAAATATGAGTTAATAGATATTTCAGGGCTTACTTCAAAACTTAAAGAAAAACTCGATGATATATGGGATTTTGTTAAATTAGTAAAAAAGGAGGTGTAAAATGTAAAAAGACCTTGCTAAAAAGGCGGACCGCTCTAAACGGGCGGTCCGCCTGTCAACCGTTGATAATGGGGCTTGCTTTTATAATTGTTTAAAGGATTATAGAAGCAAGCCCCCCCTTTTAATGTTGAGATCCCTTTTACTTTTTTACCATTATACCTTTTTTAGTTTTTAACTTTTAAAACAATTGTTTGTAATGCGAACGGTTCAACACTCTAACGGTTTTAACTGTTATTATGGGTTCAACCCTTTAAATCTATTGATAAATAAAGGAATTTGACAATACGGGTTTAAGGGTGTATAATTTTACCATAACAAAACAGGAGGTTTTAAAATGAGAGTAAGAAAAATAAAACTGAGTAAGAAAAGTCCAATAAAGACCCTCCTAAAGAATTATGGAGTAGGGGGGGTCTGAGAATTATGAGTGGGAACAGATAAACGGCGTGCTTCAAGGAATAAAGCTTATCCTTGAGAATACGGGTTCTATTGAACTCTACCAAGTCGCTAAAATCTTAATGAAACTGAGCGACTATCCATTAGTGGTGGAAACCGCTTTAGAGGAACTTGAGGAATGGGGGCTGTGAGGATAGAAAAAAGGAATGGGGGCTGGGCTTTAAGGCTCAGCCCCCTTTTTTGTTTTAAGGGGGTGCTATGTCAATTAATTATGTAAACCTTAAAACCGTTGAAAAATCAAGGCATTTGACAATCCATTTTTTAGGGTGTATAATTTATAAACTAACAAAACAGGAGGGTTAGAAAATGGTAAGCAAGATAAAAAAGCTGATCATCCTCTACTCTGAGGATGATCAAGAACTAAAAGATATGCCCCTTTATAAGCTTGAAGGGGCTTGTGACCTCTGTAAGAAGGAGAGTGATGTTATGTATGTTCTGAGGCTTTACGATGGGAATATTTATGTTGTCTGTGAAAACTGTTTTAACAAGTTAAACTTTTAGGAATGGTTTAAGAAAGGGGGTGTAAAATGAAAAACTATAAAAAAGCTTATATACTGTCAACAGTTCACGGCACAGTGCAGATCGGGACGGTTGTTTATTGTGTCCCGACTGGTGAAAGGTTTAAGGCTTCAATGAAAGGGCTTAAAAATTATCCCTATGTCTTGGTGGATGGGAATGGTTTTGAGGCGGCAAAAACGGCTTTACGGGTTTACGGTTCTATTGATTTATCAAGGAATTTGACAAGACGGGTTTTGAGGTGTATAATTTATAAACTAACAAAACAAAAAGGAGGTTTAGAATGGAAAAATTGAACAAGGTAAGTATAAAAAAGAATGAGAACCCTTTAGTGGTGATGCATAACATCCTATCCTCTGTTTTCCCTCAAGGTGAGATCAAGTTCCGTAAGGTTAACATAACTGACTTTGTTAAAGATGATTCCTTACGCAGTAAGTTTAGTGAGCACCCCGCCTATGTCCATAGGAACGATAAAAGGTATGCCGCAGAGTATTTAATGGACTCAACCACCTTTGAAAAACAAGACCTTATACTCACAACATCCCTATTAGGGTTTAACATAACGGGCAAGTTTACCTTTATGGGTGAGGTCTCAAGGTTTTACATTCCTGCGGGTCTTGTATATTCCATAATTAATAATAGGATAGAGACTTCAATTCCGAAGGATGTAATTAACCTAATAGCAATAATAGATAACCCCGCTGTGGTGGTCTTTGATATGGACGGTGGTGGGGAGTATATGGGCGTTGATAAAAAGTTTTATATAGGATCTCTTACCTATCTTTTCAAAGAAAGTGGTAAATACCTTGTGGTTGCTCCGTTTAACGGTTTTGACTACAACACACCGCAAGCGAAGTCTACCGCTTTAAGGTTCTTTGAGTTTTTCCTTAATTTAACTCAATTCTTTAATGAGAATAAAAAGGTAACCCCGTTTTGCTATGAGATTTTAAAACCTAAACTCCTTACAAGACCATTAATTGAAAAGTTTTTAGGTCGTTATTATTCCGACCCTGCACACGAACACAGTTTAGGGGTGGTTGGGGCGGTAAATGTGGCTGTAAATGAGTATATAATAAATAAGGTAAATGAGGCTTACTCGAAGGCAAGGAATTCCTTTAACTTTCTTGGTCAAGACCCGATAGAGGCTTTAGAGAACTTCATTGAACTTCTAAAGGTTTTAGGTTGAGGGGGAACTGTTATGATGGTTAAAACCGTTGAAAAATCAAGGTATTTGACAATACACCCTAAAAGGTGTATAATTTTAACACTAACAAAAAACAATAAAAGGAGGTGTAAAAATGGCTGTGTATACCCTAAATGAAGCGAAGGAAGTGGTAAAAAAGCTCCACCCATTGGGAATACCTATCCTCCTCAATGGTGGGACAGGTGTCGGTAAGACCTCACTTGTGAGGGAACTCTCTGAAGAGCTCGGACTCCCTCTCATTGATATAAGGCTTGCAACAGAGCTCCCTGAAAATGTCGGCGGTGTCCCTCAGGTGGTTGACAGCTCTTACTTTATAAAGGTTCTGAATAAGGACTTCGCCCCCGCTTTTGAAAATGGGGCTATCCTATTTTTTGATGAGATTAACCGCTCTATCTCATGGGTAAGGAATGCTGCAATGAGTGTCTTCTTTGAAAGGACGCTTGGTGGAAGGAAGCTCCACCCTAACACACTTGTTATAGGTGCAACTAATATGGGGATCGACTTTAAGGACACCGATGTTCTGGATAAGGCTCTGCTTGCAAGGTTTGCTATACTGAACATTGTTACTGATGCTGAGGAGCTTGTCAATTACCTCGATGCAAGGTATCCACTTTCCGCCTCAGTTGTGGCTTCTAAACTTCAGGTTCTTTCTAACAAGCTGTATGAGGAGAACAGGTATGACCAACTTGTCCCGACCTTTACACCAAGAAATGTTGAGTTCGCCGCTAAAGTCATTGAGACTTACCATAATGACCCACTTCTAAGAAAGATACTGTATGCGGTTATCTCTCCCGATATTGCGGATATTTTGCTTGCTGACCTTGACTTTACCACTGTTAGAAAAATCCTTGCTGGCGAGGATGTTGAGGTCGAGGATGCCAAGATACCAACCATCCTTGCGGTTATCTCTTCTATGAAGCTGAATGAGAATGAGTTTATGAATGCTCTGAAGTTCGCTAAGAAAGTGTTTGAAAAATTCAAAGTCGAGGACAGCATAGTTGGTTTTCTTTCTAATCTTGGCAGGAAGAATAGGGAGCTTGTCATAAAGAACATCTCGACAATAAATAAGGAATTTCCTAATTTGAAGAATGCTTTGACACTGTAAGGAGGCAAAATGGATATTTTGTTAGACAAAAACATAGACATTGAAGAAGTGAGGAGGCGGACTTTACAGTTCGCCTCCTCAATGAAGAGGATGTTGGTTCTGCTTGAGAAGATGGACTTTTACTCCTTCTTCTATTTCATCTGCGCTGAGGATTTTGACCCTAAAGTCCCGATAATGGCTATGAGTTATAGGGATATGATTTCCTTCGCTTTACCGACGGTTGTTTATGGAACTGGGCTTATACCTTTTATTGAGAAAGCCCTTGAGAGAGACCCTCACATTGCTGACAGCTTTGTAAAGGAAGTGAAGAAGGCGAGAACTGTAAGCAAAGAGAATGAAGAGTTGTTAAAGCGGTTCTTTATCTTCAGAGAACTTGTAAAGCATGAGGTAATTCATTATATTAACTTGCACTTACCAAGAACCATTGAATTTTTCAAAAAGAAAGGTTTTCAACAGATCCCTGAACCACTTTTTATGATGTCTAACATTGCGGCTGACAGTATTTGTAATATTTACCTCGACAAGAAGGTTGTTGAAAAAGTAGGGTTAGTTCCACCGCTTGACAAGGAAGTTCAACTTGAGAAGTTGCTTGAAGAACTGCTGAAAGATACCAAGTTTAAGATGGTTTTTATGGGGGGCGGTTCAGGATCAGGTAATAAAGATAACAAAGGGAATGGCGGTGGTGGGGCTGTTGAAGATTTTAAGAATGGGGATAAAGGTTTTCCCGACCTATCTTATGATGACTTACGGGATCTTTCAAAACATGACCTTGAGAGGCTTAAGGAAGTAATGGGACAGGTGGTTGAAAAGACTATTGGGGATTACAAAAAATCTAATAAGACCATAGGCAGTATCCCTGGTGAGGTTGAGGAGACCATTAAGTGGCTTAAAAAGAAAAGGATTAAGTTTAGGATTATAGGTGATGACAACATATTTGGATTGTTCAGGGAGGTTGAAAGAACCTATTTAGCTTATAATCCTCTGAATAGTAATAAAAATGGGCTGGTTTTCCCTTCCTATAGACCGCTTGGTGGCTTTATAGTTGCGGTTATAGTTGATACTTCGGGTTCTATGGGTGCTGAGGAACTTGGTTATTCGCTTGACCTTATAAATGGACTTATTAAACAGGCGGAGACTTACCTTGTAGAGATTGACACAACCATTCAACAGGTTAGAAAGGTTGGACAGGTAAAAGAAGAATTTACCTTTAAGGGTAGAGGTGGAACTTCCTTTACCGACCTTGAGAGGTTAAATAAACTTTTACCCGCAAGGGAGGTTAAGGTTTGTATACTTCTTACGGATGGTTATGTTAATGAGTTTCCTAAACAAAACCCATTGCCTGGTGCTAAATGGATAGGTGTAACAACTTCGCAAGTCCCTAAAAACTCTCCAAGCTGGATAACCTGGTTTAAGGTTGAGGAAGTTATAGAAGATTAAAAACAATAGGAGGGTTAAAATGAAAAGCTTTAAACTCGATTTTCAAAACTTGGTGGGGGGAGCAGTTGCTCTGCTCCCCCTTATGGAAGATAAAAATATTCCTTCAGTGATAAACATTAAAAACCTTCAATACCTTGTAATTCCAAAAGCTTTATTATTCTTTGATTATTTCACTAAACCTATTTTTAAATCCCCTAAAATTTCAGAGAGTTCTATTATCACCATTGAAGACTTTAACACTTACGATATTGTCAAGGTTGAAAAAGCTCATATAAACCTTTTTTCAGCTGTAAAAATGATATTAAGTATTGACCTTTTTGTTGACCCTTCCGATAGGTCTTTTTTAGTGGGAACTTTAAAATCACACCCGATCACTGAAGTGTTCCCCCCTTATAGATATTTAACAGAGGTTTTACCTTTCGACCTCAGCAATAAAGCGGATAATAGAATTTTAAATGTTGTCAGTTCTTCACTTCAGGTTATTTCATTTTCAACCGCTTTACTGACTTTCCTTTATACTATGTATAACCTGGATGGCGGTATTAAGATTATAAGCAACACCGATGGGAGCGGGAGGGCTGTTGATTATATATATGCGGTAAGGGATAGGTTAAAGGTTGTAGGCGGGAATTTCATTGAGGCGGTAGAGAATTTAAGGATCTTACACACTGTCTTATTATAAAGTTTTAAGCTTTTTAACCATTTTATTTGTAAAACTTGTAAGTGGTTTAAAGTGGGGGGTTTAAAATGGCTTTAGTAAAAATAGGCGAGACGGAAGGTATAGAATTGCAAGATGTTATACATTTATACAATTTTTTAGGTAATGTCTTAAAGTGGGATAGGGAGGAATTTAGAAAGTATTCAAAGAACAAGTTTCCCTGGTGTTCAAGTTTGACCTGTCAGGTTATGATGCATCCAAAGTTTATACTTCTTCCAAAGTATACTTATTCACATCTTCCCTATGGAGTTATGGAACTTGTTAGAAAAGGGGTATTAGATATTAAGTTTGCGGATAAGATAGAACCTAAATACTTTACGACCTATGATATTTACCGTTTTGAACCTTCGGAAGACCCTTGCGACCTTGTAGGTGGGTTTGAGATTGAACTCAGGTTTAACCCTTCAGATGAAGATAAAGAAAAGGTGGAATTGTCAAGTATGTATACGGGGATAATTGGTTATGAGGTAAAGGGGGATTGCAAGGATAAAAGGATATGTCGGGGCAACTTTTACCTCGAGTTCTTTGGTTATAGAAACTGGATTATTAACCTTAAAAGTGGTGTCGAGGTATTGTCAATGGTTATTGGTGAGGGTTACTCTAAATATAGAAGGGATGGCTTTTATTCACATAAAAACAAGGTTTCAAAAGGGGCTGAAGATGTTGAATATACCCTTTTAAACCTTCTTAACCTTACCTATATTCTTTATACTGAAGGGTTCGATAAAAGTATACCTGAATATAAACTCTTTGAGCCGATTATTAAGCTGTTCAGGGAATTTGGCAACACTTTCGACAAGGTTATAGCTTCTATACGGGCTTTTTCACACATAATAGACTGACAATGGAACTCCTCTATAAATCAGGGAATTTGACAATCCAAGCTTGACAGTGTATAATTTAATCACTAACAAAACAGGAGGTTAAAAAATGAATAAAATAAACAGTAAAACTGTGAAAGTGCTTGGTGGGGTAGAAAATGTGTTGATGGATGCACTCTCCCCTGTATTTCCAAAGGATACCCTGGCTTTCTATACTGTTAGAATTGAGGAGTTCGCAAAGCTTTCAAAGTATAGGGCTATGTTTAAAGACCATCCACTTTACTATGGAACTTATAGTAAGACTGAAGAGGAATTAAGACAGGGTGTAGGTATTATACTTGATTCAATTTCTTTCGACAAGTGGGAACTTACACTCTCGGTTTTATTCAAAGGCTTTAAGGTTACGGGGGACGCTTCTTTCATTGGTGATGTAAGTAAATTTTACATACCTGGCGGACTTATCTATTCCATAATCAATAACAGGATAGAGACTTCAATTCCTAAGGACTTCCTTAATACCATAGTTGAAGTTAACATACCTGCGGTGGCTTCCTTTGGTATGCATGAGACCTCAACCGCTTACGGTAAAAAGTTTTTAGTTATGCACATTACTTATCTGTTTAAAGGCTTTAATAGATACCTTACCGTAAAACCATTTGTATACTCAGGTTATCATGGATCGCTTGAGGATAAGACCATTACCTTAAGGTTTTTTGAGTTCTTCCTGAATTTAACACAGTTTTTCAATGAGAATGAAAAAGTAGAACCTTACTTCTGGGGTGTCAGAGAACCTGAAGTTCTTACTGACCTTATCTTTGAACACTTCAAAGATTATAGCTCAATAGACTTTGTTCATGAGCATGGAGCAAAGATTATACCGCAATTAAACCTTATTACCTCTGACCCCTTTGTCGTAGAACAGGTTAACAAGGCTTACACAAGGGCAAGGACTTCTTTTCCTTTCCTTGGACAAGACCCTATAGAGGCTTTAGAAAACTTTGTTAGGTTGATAAAGCTTGTAGGATAACAAGGGGGTAAAATGAAAGTTGAAAAAACTGGACAGGTTGTAAAGGTGGACATAAATTACACACCTAACCTTCATAAGTTTATTGACTCGATAAGCTGGAATGTGGAAGATTTCATTAACCTTGCTGGGAACAAAGTAAGTCCAAGCTCTCGCATAGAACTTCAGGTTGTTATTGAACCTGACTTTCTTTTACTTCCCGCTTATAAGTATTTACCTATACCTAATGAGTTTGTTTTATCTAAAATTGAGTTTGAACCTAAGTATGAAGACAGGATAAAAATTGAAAACCTTTCAACTTTCGAGGTATGCAAAGTTGTAAATAATTTTAATGATGTTAACATAACAATTGAGGTAGGGCTTCATTTAAGTTCTGGGATTGTAAAACCATGGATGGTAGGGGTTAACTTTGAATTCGGACCTAAAAATGATTATAGGTGGTTCTTTGAATACAGTTATGCAAGTTCGCTTGATACAAGTTTTGTACGGTATGAGGATTATTTTAAAACTTTAAGGTGGGCAAGGGGTAGAAGGTATTCGAATTTTGCTCGGCTGGGTTGCAATTCTAATGTATTTCACAACCTTTATAGTATTGAAAAACTCGCCTTTGCTTTTACAAACTTCCTTTATACTCTATACATTCTGGACACTTCTAAAGATAAGGCTTCCTTTGAATACAACCTTTTTAAACCTTATGCTGACCTTTTACGGAGTTATGGGAATACCTTTGAGGGGGCTTTGTCAATTGTAAATGAGGCAATGGTTCTTATGGTTTAAGGTAAAAGGAGGGTAAGAATGAAAGTTGAAAAAACAGGTAAGGTGGTAGTTGTAAAACCTGAAGATGTAATACCGCTCCATAGGTTTATGTATAGACTTATGGAACTTGACCCCGATTTTTACCTTAACACTATAGGTAAAGTTAGAGAACCTAATTCAAAGTTAAGCATTGACCACATAGCTCCGACTAAACCCCGATACCTTTTAATTCCATTTTATAGGTATTTTCCGCTTCCTGCGGATGAGGTTGTAGAAAGGCTTGGTGTTGAATTTCAGACTGAAGATAAGATAAAGCTTGAGAACCTTTCAGTTTTCAATGTGTATAAGGTTATTGAAGGTGGGGATAACAGTATTGATGTTTTCCTTGAGGTTTTGTTTGAACTTGGACACAAGATGGAGAAGGCGAGGGTATGGGGAACTTGGATTTACTTTATAATATACGGTAAAGAGAATGACAGGCGGCATTATAATGGAGTTGCAACAGATGTAGGGCTTTCATTTTATAGCGATTATTTAAGGACTTTAAGGTGGGCGAGGGGTAGAAAGTATTCGAGTTTTTCTTATGGGAATAATACGGGTTCAAAGGTTATCAATAGTATTCACAATTTAGGGACTAATCTATTCGCACTTGTAAATCTTTTTTATAATCTATACATTGGTGACTGGCTTGAGGTTAGTGAGACTAATTATAAGCTTATTAAACCTTTTTCCGACCTTTTACGGAGTTACGGCAATACCTTTGAAGAAGTTTTATCAACTATAAGGGAAGTTACGGTTATTGTAGATTAAATTTTTAATTAAAAAGGGGGTAAAAATGAAAGTTGAAAAAACAGGTAAGGTTATAAAAGCCGAACCAAGATACGCTAAAGTTTTGAGTAAGTTTTTGGCGGACTTCTTTGAATGGGACATTAATGACTATCTTAACCTCACCAAGAAGAAAGCTGAACCCGATGGAACTATAAGTCATACTTTCTATATTAAACCTGACTTTCTTTTACTCCCCGCTTACAGGTATTCACCTATACCTAATAGTAAAATTGTAAATGAAATTGGGGTTGAGCCTAAATATGATGATATAATAAGAATTGAGAACCTTTCGCTTTTTGATGAATACCGAATTGTTAATAAGTATAGTAAAGTTTCTGATATTGAAATTAAAGTTTGGGCTTCTTCCTGTTTTGAGTGTAAAAAAGTGAAGATATGGGGTGATGTTGGGGTTGAATTTACAATTGTCTCTGATGGTATTTATGAATCTTGCAGTTACGGAGTCAGCACTGGCTTAAGTCTTGCGTTCTTTGATGAGAATTTCAAAACATTGAGGTGGGCGAGGGGTAGAAAGTATTCAGACTTTTTATGGAAGAGTGAGGGTAGGTCACAGGTAGTCCACAGTTTATATAATATTGAATTTATCATGTTTTCCCTTTTAAACTTTTTTTTTACACTTTATATAATGGGAATGGGTTTAGACCTAATACTGCTGAATACAACCTTTTCAAACCTTATATAGACCTTTTACAAAGTTATGGCAACACTTTTGAGGAGGTGTTGTCAACTATAAATGAGGCAATGGTTTTTACTTGGTAAAGTTTTTGACCTTTAAACTGAAAAAGGAGGAAGTATGGGAGAAATCATAAAAGTAGAACCAAGAGACCTTGTATACATTTATCCCTTTATAAGGGATACTTTTATGTGGGTGGGTGAAGAAAATTACAAGCTTGCTGAAAAGCTTGCAAGGAGTATTGAACTTCGAGGCATTTACAGAATTCAACTCACACCAAGTTTTATCTTGCTCCCTCAGTATAGGTATTCAGACTCCGCTTTGAGGGATAGGTTTGGTTTTGATGTTAAGTATGATAGTATAATAAAACTTGAAAACCTTTCTACTTTTACAGTTCAAAGGCTTCCCGATGACTTGGACTATAAAATAGATATGTTGCTTGATACGGGTTATGATTATACCCGTAACGACTGGTGGGTGAGGCTGTGGAAGCTGGAGGTTATGGTTAAACCAAAGATTAGAGATAGTAGAGAACCATTTTACAATTGGATATTTTTAAACCTGGATGTTGAACGCATTGACCTCGAGAAAATACTTAAAACTGTGAACTGGGCTCAAGGTAAACTCTATTCTAAATTCTCGAGTAGAGCGAATTCTTTAGTGGTTGATAGAATTGACTTTGTTGAGAGATCCCTTTTTATTTTTCTAAACTTTCTTTATACCCTTTATACCGACACATTTAGCAAAGAAGACCCTGAACACAAACTTTTTGATCCTTTTGTTGAGACCTTAAGAGGTTATGGTGATACTTTTGAAGACTTGTTATTTACCATAAAGGAATTAATGATTTTCACTGGATAAGGTTTTTAACTTTTAAACTGTGGGATACGGATTTACCTTAATAAAACGATAACCCGAAGAGGTTCTATCCGACCTATCTCGGGTTATTTTTTTTAAGGAATTTACCAACTTAACTCTTTAAGATAGTTATCCCGATAGCCGAGTTAATTACATAACCTCGACCTTCATTATCTTATAGGGTAAGCTTTTTATCTCCTCTTCAGTTAAAACCTTACCCTCTTCAAGCCTCTTTAGGAGCTGGAATACTATTAATACATCACCTTTTTGAAGCTTTACTTCAATTCTGTTGAAAAGAACGGGAATGTCAAGTAGTTTAGAGAGAATGTCAGCGGTTGCCTGGTGACCTACCGCACTGATAAAACCACCTGATAGGATGTTTTTTGCCTCCTGTAAGGAGATTTCAGAGACTTTTAGTTGAACTTCAGAAGCATTTAGCATATTTAGAGAGAATGCATTACCAAGATATACCATTTTACACCCCCTTTTAAAAAACTTTATTCTTCATCTTGTGAATAAATGATAGCCGCACAAAAAACCATAATTACAATAGCTATCACAAAACTTATGAAAGCCTCAACAAAGTTATGTCTTGAGAAGAAAAAGAAACTTCTCCAAAGCATACCAAGGAAGCATATTAGCAGTGCATAGAAAATTGCTGTTTCCATCTTGCCTCCTTTGTTAAGTGTGTATATTATAATTGACAAGGTATGGATTGTCAAGTTACCGCTTCTTACCTTGGATTCCATGGGGTGGTTGACAAACCACTACCTTTACCACATAAGTTACACAGACAATCAAGGAGGTCAAAAGATGATAAACCTCGAGAAAACTGGAAAAACAATAAATATAGACCTTGTCGATACTATTCCAATTGTTAGGTTTCTTAAGGATCTCTTAGTGTGGGATATAGTGGATGGATACCTTAGTTTTTCAGGGGAGAAAGCAGTTCCAATACCTTCTCCATCCCCGATACCTGAAGAGTATTCCTTTGCTTTTTATCCAAGGTCTATATTAATTCCTACAACTCGATATTCTTACTATCTTGGGGAAGTTGGGAAAAACCTTAGAGTTCATATTGAGAGGGAAGGGGTTATAAAAGCCTACAGTCCATTACAACTCGACGCCTACAGATTTAACGGGGAATTTCACGGTGGGAATCCGAAGGTTGAAATAAAGCTTAACATTGAACTTGGTATAGACAAAAGTAAAGCTTGGGCTTGGGGAATAACGATTAGGGCTAAGGCAAAAAATGAACTTGAATCTTATTATTATCCATTGTTTTTCTATGCTACAAATATTGAAATAAAATACCTTGAAGAAAGTTTGAATACACTGATACGATCGGATGGAATGTGGTATAGAGATTTAGAAAAGGAAAGCCCCTCTTCAGCAATTGCGATTGGAAACCTTGAAAACATCTTGTTTGTCTCTATAAACTTCCTTTACTCCATCTACAACGGTGAATTTGAGGAAGATACCAATGAGTATAAGGTTCTTGCTCCAATTACAAAACTTCTTCACACTTACGGTGAAGATTTTGAGACGGTGCTGTCAGTTGTAAAAGAGGTCGCAACGATTTTATAATAGATAAGCAGGAGATATAAGATGGAAAATGTTGAAAAAACGATAAGAGTAAATCCAAACGATATTGTTAAGATTTCTAAGTTCATTGGCAGAGTTTTCGAATGTAGCAAGGATGAGTATCTTGATGTGATGGAGGGTGTTGCAAAGAAAAGGGAAGGGGATAAGAGACTATTTTCAATCAGGATTATACCTAACTTTTTACTTGCTCCGATGTGTAGTTATTCGTTATATCCTTCAGAGATATTTACAAGAGTTCTCAGGTTTAAAATTTCATTCTGGGACGAAATAAACCCCGATAAATTTTTACCGTTCAAAGTCCTTAAAATTCCAAACTGGGTTAACGGGAGAATTGATGTAGTTGTCAGACCAGATTTTGGGGGAAAGGGGAGCGGGGTATTAAAATTGTGGGAAGTAAGTCTTGTTGTCGAGAGCGAATCCGTTGAAGAGAATGATAATATAGATCTTTCTGCTTATTTTGGAAGTCAGAGAGATGTTGAAATGCTTGAAACTTATTTAAAAATGTTTCATGAAAACAATGGTAAAAGCTTTTTCAGGATTAACCACTTTGACGCTCCAAGCGTCGGCTATGCAATTTACAGAATTGAAGAGTATACATTTGTTGCAATTAACTTCCTCTACACTTTGTATACGGGCGAATATGTCGGGGAATTTGGCGAAGAAGACCCACAGGTCAAATTTTTAGAACCGATTGTGGGAATTTTAAAGGGTTATGGTAAAACATTTGAGGAGGTATTAGATTCTGTAAAAGTGGCTTCGGTTTTTGTATAACCGTTAAAGGGGGTTGAATGAAAGTAAAAATAGAGCTGACGGATGTCAAGGTTATCTTCAGGTTTATAAGAAACTTCTTAATATTTGATGAGGAAAAATTAATATCATTACGCACACCGAGAGTGTACAAACTTACAATCTACCCTAATTACCTGTTAGTTCCACTTTACAGGTATTCACATACACCTTTATTGAAAATACCCTGGGCTAAAGTCAAACATAAAAATAAGATAGACCCTGAAAACCTTTCGTATTTTAGAGTTGTCAAGCTTCCTGAAAATTCCAATGTAAAAATTGAGCTAAGTCTTGAACCCGACAACAATGGAAAAGATGCGACGGTTTGGGCGATGAGGATCAATATTGGAGATCCAACTTACCAGTTTACCGCTGTAATCGACAATGATGCAAACCCAGATTTCTTTGATGAGGACCTTAGTGTGGTAAAATGGGCTAAGGGGAGGAGCTACGCTAAATATTCAAAGAAGACGGGTTCAAAGGTTGCTGACAGTATATACCGTTTTGAAGAGTTTCTCTTTATTGCTTCCAATTTATTGTATACTTTGTATAGTGGAGAATACCGTAAAGATGGAAAAATAGACAAGCTTCTTGCACCTTTCACAGAGCTTTTGCAAAGTTATGGTAAGACATTTGACGAAGCCTTGTCAACTATAAGGGAAACTATGGCACTAATGCTTTGATTGTTTTTACCAAAAATGTTTTATTTTACCTATTCCATTCGGCAAAATCGATCGACTTTACCAATCCGTTTCGATAAAAACCGACAACTTTTGGACTGCAAAGCAGTTGAAGAATCGGGAGGCTTGACAAACCGCATCTTTAGGCATATAATCTATATACTAACAAAACAGGAGGTCAAAAATGAGGCAAAGGAGATTAACCAAAGAAGAGTATTCCCTGATAAGGGAATACATAGAGGTAAGAGAAAAATACGAGGCACTCAGGCAAGCTATAGAGGGTCTGAAGCTGGAGATGGAAGAGGATACCGAGTTAACCTATAAAGGGTTTGTCATTGGTAAGGTTTCAATGGTTAAGTCTCGCAGGATTGATTTTTCAAAGATACCCCCTCAATTAAAGGAGGAACTTAACAGGTTCTATGTTGAGAAGCCCGAGAAGAGGCTTATAATTACGGGAATTTCAACTCAACCCAAACCCGATAAAGTTTTAAAAACGGGAGGTTTTCTTTTGAAAAAATTTCACTCTTTTGAACGGGGAGCGTTTGTGGAAACAAAACGGGTAAATTCGGGGTGCTTGCGGGGGCTTCGGTTGGCGAGAGTTTTTGGCGTCAGGTTGTAAAATGCGGAGATACCTTTTTACGGGAATACGGTGAAAAGTTGTTTGACCCTGATAGTGGAATTTGTTGGTATTACTTGTTATTTGACAAATCACCTTTTTGGCTGTATAATTTTATTACTTACAAACAAGGAAACTTAAAATGGCTTTGATGAAAATAGGTGAAATTTCAAATATAAAGTTAATGGATGTTGTCCACTTATACACCTTCTTCAGTGAAACATTGAGGTGGAAAGAAGATGAGTTTGTAAAACGCACAAAGAACAAATTTGATGGGTGTTTGAATTCGGTTTGTCAAGTCTCGATAAGTTCAAATTTTATTCTTCTTCCAAAACATTTTTATTTATACCCTCCTCGATGTATTAGAGACCTTATGGAAAAAGGAATAATAGACACCAAGCTTGCGGAGAGGATAGAACCTGAACACTTTACAATTTATAATGTTTATGAGTTCAAATCTTCCAAAGACAGTTGCGATCTTATAGGTGAAGCCGAGATTAATATCAAGTTTGAGCGTTTGTCAGAGGATAAAGGAAAGGTTGGCTTGTCAAGTATGTATACGGGGATTACCATTTATGACTTCGATGAAAACTGTAAGTATAAAGGAATACAGACAGGGAATATTTATCTTGATTTTCTGCGTTATAGAAGGTTGGCTATTATTCTCCGAGATGACATTGAAACCCTGTCAAAGGTTATGGGTGAGGATTACATGGAATACAGATATGATGTGTTCTCGAGTTCAAACGAGGTTCTCCTTGGTGCAGAGGAGATTGAACGCACATTTTTAAACTTCCTCAACCTTGCTTACGCTTTATACACTGGAGGGGTTAATGTGAATGCGCCTGAATATGCACTCTTTGAACCTGTTATTGAGGTTTTCAGGGAAGCTGGAAACACCTTTGAAGATGTGATAGCAACAATACGGGCGTTTGCAACCATAATGATATAACGATGAAACGGGTTTTCGACCTTTACATGATAAAGCAGGTTAGTCTGTCTCATAAAAGCCTTGATAAACCTAACGACTTGACAACCCGTATGTTTTGCTGTATAATTTATACACTAACAAAGATGATAAACAAAATGACAATAAAAAAATATAAGGTAGTAAAAAGGTCAGTCAAGGGTCTCTCTTTGGAGACCCTTGATAATGCTATTCACTTGACAGCACGCCTTTTTGGCTGTATAATTTTAGCAGAACAAAAGGAGGTAAAAAGATGATAAGGTTCAACCTAAACGAAACAAAAGAGGCCATAAAAAAGCTATACCCCCTCAGAGTCCCCATACTCCTCAATGGGGCTTCGGGGGTAGGCAAGACCACCATTGTCAGAGAGGTAGCGAAAGAACTCAATATGCCTCTTATTGATATCAGGCTTTCGACGGAAGTTCCAGAAAATGTCGGTGGAATACCCCGACCCGACCCATCCAACCCTGATGAGTTCTTCATAAAGATCTTCAATAAGAGCTATGAACCCGCCTTCAAGGGTGGGGCGGTATTGTTCTTCGATGAGCTTAACCGTTCCAACCTGTGGATTAGAAATGCGGTTATGAGTGCTTTCTTCGAGAGAACCCTTGGCGGAAGGGAATTGGATTCAAAAACTCTCATAATTGGTGCAATTAATAGTGGTATTGAGTATAAGGATGCGGAGGTAATGGATAGGGCTTTATTAGCCCGTTTTGCAATAATCAATGTTGCAACCGATATGGAAGAACTCATTAGTTTTATGTCAGGTAATTACCCGCTTTTTGCTTCCATTCTTGCTTCAAAATCTCAAGCTGTTGAGAATAGGCTGAGTGCTGAAAATGGTTATACTCCAATAAAACCAACCCTTACTCCAAGGAATCTCGAGTTTGCCGCAAAGATAGTAGAGACTTACCACGATGACCCATTTATGAGAAAACTTCTTTACGCCGTTGTAGACCCTGAAGTTGCTGACCTTTTACTTGCCGATATTGACTTTAGAATGATAAGAACGATTTTAGATGGTGGGGAGGTTACAGTTGATATTGAAAGGTTGCCTGTGACAATGGCGATACTTTCTAATATGACTTTGAATGAAGAGGAACTTATTAATGTTATAAGGTTTGCGAAAAAGGTTTATACCCAGTATGACCTTGAGGATAGTGTTGTTGGCTTCCTTTCTAACCTCGCCAGCAGAAACAAAGAACTATTTATAAAGAACATTACTCTTATTAATAAAGAGTTTCCTAACCTTAAGAAACTTGTTACCCTGTAAAATGGAGGGAAGTAAAATGGCGGATATAGAAAAATACTTACTTGAGGAGGAGAGCACTCCCCAGTCTGAAGATATAAGGGGAAAAGTTTTGCGGTATGTGGGAAAGATGAGAAGAATATCCCTTCTCCTCGGAAAGGTTGACTACTACACTTACTTTTATATCTCCTGTGTTGATGATTTTGACCCCAATGTAGATGTAATGGCTATGACTTATAAAGATTTGACTACACTCTATATGCCGAAGATAGTTCACGGACCTAACCTTATACCCTTTATTGAAAGGGTTCTCGAAGAACGCCCCAATATAGCTGACAAGTTTATAAAGGAAATGGATTTAGAAAAACTCCCTCCTGAAGCCAAAGAAGTCGTAAAAAGGTATTATGTCTTTAAGGAAATTGTAAAGCACGAAATCATTCATTATGTGAATATGCATTTGCCAAGAATAATGGAATTCTTCAAGAAAAAAGGTTTTACTACCGTTCCACCCGATATACTCGAGGCCGCTAATATATACGCTGACAGTATTTGCAACATTTACCTTGACAAAAATATTGTTGAGACAGGTGGACTTATTCCTCCCCTTCCACATGAAGTTCGACTTGAGGACCTTTTAGAGAAAATAGATACCCGAAACCCTAAAAAACAACTTCCAATCCCAAATCAACAGCAAGAGGGCTCAGGCCAACAACAAGAACAGGAAACTCCCCAAGGCGGTGGAGGAGGAGGACAGCAAAGAAAAGATAAATCAAAGGGAAGGGGTAAAGGTCAAGGAATGGGTAAAGAAAAGTCTGAAAGCGATAAAGGTAAAGATGAGTCTGAGGGGGGACAAGGCGGTGAAGGTAAAAAAACCAGAAAATCAAACCCCGCTCAAGAGTATGGACAATACAAAGACTTATTACCCAGAGAGGTTAGAGAAGTTGAAAAGCATAACCTCGACCATGTTAAGGATGTCCTGAAAAAGGTTTTAGATCATATCACTGATAAATACAAGGGGAATCCCAGAGCCATTGGAACTGTTCCAGACGAAATTGAGGAAGCCATTGAGTGGTTGAGTAAGAGAACGGTAAAGCATAAGCTTGTAGGTGAAGGCGATGTATATGGAATCTTTAAAGACATTCAACAGACCTATATGTATTATAACCCTAAAAATGAAAACCCATACGGGTATATATTCCCTTCATACAAGCCTTTAACGGGACCTATGGTTGCAGTTATTGTAGATACTTCGGGTTCTATGGACCCTGAAAGACTTTCTTATGCCATTGATATTATAAATAGTGTTGTAACCAAAGCCGAAGCTTACCTTGTTGAAGTTGACGCTAAAATACAGAGAGTCTCAAAGGTTAACCAAATAAAAAATGAATTTACCTTTAAAGGTAGGGGTGGAACGGAATTTGACGACCTTGAGAGATTGCCTCAGCTTATCCCTGTAGCGAACATTAAAACCTGTATTATACTTACTGATGGTGGTATATACTCATTCCCTGCAAAGAATCCTATACCTTGGGCTCAATGGATTGGTATTACTACTGATGTAATACCTGAAAACTCTCCAAGTTGGATTAAGTGGATGAAAGTTGAAGATGTTATTGAAGACGAAGAAGACAGTAAGTAAGGGGGGATAATGGTAAAAGGGGGTGGGTGTATGATTGCCAGTTTGACCTTTAAAACCCTTAACATTCCTTGCGACTTGACAACCCACCCCCAAAGCTGTATAATTTTTACACTTGCAAAACAAGGAGGTTGAAGATGGAGAGAAAAATCAAAAAAGTGGCGGTAGAAAAAGACATAGCGAATGCCCTCGAAAACTATTTAAGGGCAAAATCTGAATATGAAAAATCCCTTAGAGAAGTAGAGAAAATAAAACTCGAATTCACTGATGAGGAACCTGAAGTTGTTGAAATTTTATACAAAGGTTCAGTAATTGCTAAAATTGAGGTTGTTAAGTCGAAGAGGGTTGAGGTTGGGAAACTCCCACCTGAAATCAGAAATATGTATACTACCGAAAAATTAGAGAAACGGCTTATAGTTACAGGTATTCCTACCCCTTCTGATGACTGAATGGAAATTAGGAGAAATTCAGACCCCCCGCTTTGGAGGAGCGGGGGGATTGTATTTAAAAGGAGGGTAACAAAATGGAAAATGAACTCGTAAGAATTGAAGTCTCCTTCCTTCCACATTTATACAGGTTTTTAAGGAGAGTTTTGACCCTTGACCCTTCGTTGGTTCCAGAACCTCAGAAAAACTTCTTTAGATTAACTATTTACCCATCCGCTTTAGTCCTCTCAATTTACAAATATTCTATCCTTTCTACGAGAAGGGAAAAGGAACTCAGGGCGTTTCTCGGAGCAAACTACAACCATTTTGATATTATAAGTTGTGGAGCTATGTCAATGTTTAAACCAGTTGAAATCAAAGAAAATGAAAATGTCAGAATAGACCTTGATTATCACCGAAGTCCCAACAACATTTTCAAAATTGGAAACATCTACTTTCGCCTTGCACCGATCACAGGTAGCCCTTATTCGGAATACAATACACAGATGGAAGTCTACTTTAATGCAGAATTGCTGGATGAAGCATTTAAAATGTTGAATAAAGTTGAAGGCAAAAGAACTCAAATTTACTTAAGGAAACTGAAATCCAAAATAGAAGATACTCTTTACTTTTTTGAATCAAGCCTAACCATAATTGGTAATGTTCTTTATTCATTATATAAAGATAAGTATAGAAGCAATATTCAGGTTCCCGAACTCACCAAATTTGCAGACCTTATCAAGACCTATGGCAATACCTTTAATGAAGTAATTGAAAATATAGTTGCCCTATCAAGGATTTCCCATTGGTCATATTGAATGAAAAATTATCTTCCAAAACCCTTGATATTACTTGCGACTTGACAACCCGTCTTTTATACTGTATAATTTTTACACTTGCAAAACAGGGAGGTTAAAATGGGTAGACTAACCAAAAACAAGATAAAAGCCCTCGGTGGGGTTGACAAGGCTTTGGTTGGGACCTTGTCAACCTTGTTCCCCGTAGAAAAAATAAAAGTCCATGGGGTTGGGGTAGATGTATATGTAAAGGGGGAAAGTCTTCGCCGTTCCTTTTACGAACACCCAGTATATTTGACGGAAGATGAAAGATACTATCATAAATACGCTGCCTACATAATATTGAATTCCACTGCCTTTGAAAAGGAAAGTTTGAAAATTGAAACCGAGATTTTTGGTTTTAAAATAGTTGGCAAGTATTCCTTTATGGGTGAAGTTAGTAAGTTCTATATGCCAGGCGGGCTTATATACTCAATCATTAACAATAGAGTTGAGACCGCAATTCCAAGTGAAATCCTCAACACAATAATAGAAATTGAAACTCCCGCTGTGGCTATCTTCAATCTTGGTGGCGGGTATCTAAATTCCGACAGAAAATTCTACATAAGGTCTATCACTTATTTGTTCAAAGAGAATGGGAAACAACTTACAGTTAAGCCTTTCGACTATGTAGGTTATAACACCCCTGCAAATAAAACCACGGCTTTAAGGTTTTTCGAGTTCTTCTTAAACCTTACACAATTTTACAATGAAAACGAAAAAGTTACCCCTTACGCTTATGATATTATTGAACCTTATGTTCTCACTGGGTCAATCTCCAGCGGCTCTCGTTCTATTTCAGGCGACCCCGCTCATCCCCGTGAGTCAAAGGTTATAGGACCTATAAATGTTGTATGTAATGAGCAAGTGGTTAACAAAGTGAATGAGGTCTACACAAAGGCGAGAAATTCCTTCCAATTCCTTGGGCAACATCCTATAGAGGCTTTAGAAAATTTCCTTTCCTTTATGCGAATTATAATACACTAAAGATGGAAGTGTGGAATGAAAAAGTTTGAAGTGGAATTTAACAAGGTTTTGGAGGCTTCAAGGGTTTTATTGGAAATCTTACGGAATGAAGCTTCTAATATGTCAGGGGTTATAATTGAAAATGTTTACCGTATTGTAGTTCCAGAAACCGCTAAATCCCTGAGGGCGTTTTACATACCTATTTTTGGTTCGGAATTCAAAGGAAAGGATATTATCACCGCTGAAGACTTTAACCGCTTTGAAGTTGTAAATATTGACCGTTCCCGTTTTAGTATTTCTCTACACAGCAACAATGAGATTTACATACACCTAACTATGGGTCAGGAATGGCCTTATACAATAGGTGAGGTTAGTTTTTATACATTAAATGGTTTGTTCTATTTTTATTATAATGAATTCCCTGAAGGGCTTCCATTTAACCTTACAAATAGGAAAGATGTAAACTTTTTCTATATGCTTAACCGTATTTCAGATATTACCCGCCTCGCAATTGCTACCGTAAGTTTGATTTATACCCTCTATAACTTTAAAGGAAGCTTTCAGGTAAAAGGTAAATACCCTGAAGATATGCCATTTGCTTCAAACTATGTTCATTCCATAAAAGAGAAGATAAGAGCCCTCGGGGATAATTTTGTTGAAGTAATTGAAAAGCTTTGTGGTTTTGGTATCTTTGTGTAACCCTATGAAAGCAATTCGAAAAATTGGTTCACTTGACAATTCGAGTTCTTCCCAATATAATTTTATAAAACACAAAACAGGAGGTTTAAAATGGAAAGGTTTAAAATGGAATCTGAAAATATTATGAGGGCAATAAGGAGTTTATTTAGGATTTTGGGGCCTAACAATAATCAACCTTTCTCTTTTAGCGTTGAAGGTTTTAACCATGTTGTAATTCCACAGGCTGCTTATAAGACATTAGAACTATTTAGACCCGATAAAATGTATAACGCCATTGTTACAGAAGAAGATTTCTACAATTTTGAGGTTGTTGAAACTGAAAAAGCTGAATTTAGTATTTCCATAAACGATAGACCAGGTTTGATTTCGATTGAACTACTTTCTGAATACAGGGGGCTTCGCCGTATTATTGGAGAATTCAGCTCGTCTTATCTTGGTTCGATGTTCAAGCAATATAATTCAGTTATAAACCATACTCCGCTTGACTTTAGCGAAAGAGGAGATAAAAAGGAACCCGTTGTCAGATATTATTGCCTTTTTATCACTATGTATATGGTTACAGGTTTAACCCTTATCTACAACTTTCTAAATTATGGCGACAAATTAAAAGTAAATGGAGAAAGGAATGAAGAGAAGGCTTTGGAATACTTCCATTCCGTTGTAGAAAAGATGAAGAGAATTGGGGATAGTTTCATTGAAGCGGTTGAGAATTTATCTGTTTTAGATATACTTTGGATGTAAAATGAAGTGTTTTGTATTTGAAACTTCAAGGGCTTTAAATGCCTCAAAAATCCTGCTTGACTTAATGATAAACGATAAGATGGTTCCATTTGTTAGACTTGATAACCTTTCACACATAATACTTCCAAGGGTTGCAAGGCTTCTTCCTTATTTTAGAGATAATATATTCGGTGGGGTTAAACCTTCAAGAAGGGTAAATCTCCTTTTCAAAGACTTTAATATTCTCGATATTGTTAAAGTGGATAAGGCTCATATTGATTTCCACTCAAAACCGAATAATAATTTGATTGTGGAATTATATATAGACCAAGACAATTCTTCAGTTCTGGCTGGAGCCTTAGGCTTTTACCCTATGTATATGCTACTTAAAGATTACAATTACTTAACGGAAATGTTGCCTTATGATTTGAGAGAAGGAGGCGGTGTCACATTCAATGTCGTCTCGAGTTCTCAGAAAATTGTTGCTAATTCGATCGTTACTTTTACCTTATTTTATACCTTGTTCAATTTTGACAGGAAGATTACAATTGATGGTGATAGGTATCAAAAAGAAGCTATTGACTATATTAACCATTTGATGGGGAGGTTTAAGGAGTTTGGCGATAATTTTTATGAAGCAATTGAAAATTTAAAAGCCTTTGCTACCATATTATAGGGAGGTAAAATGAAATGCTTTACATTTGAATTTCCTAAGGCTATAAAGATTTCAAAAGTTTTGCTTACTTTAGCCTCAAATGAGAAAATGGTTCCACTTGCTGGTCTCTACGATATTCCATATATAATAATTCCAAGGGCAGCGAATTTCATACCTTTTTACAAAGAAGACATATTAAGAAATACCACATATTCAGAGAGAAAAAGTGTCCTGTATAAGGATTACAACATTTACAACTTCTTTAAAGTCAGGGGTGCTTATATTACCATTTCGATGGAAACGGAAGATAAGGTAAAAATAGAATTGTTTGCCAATGTTGGTAGGACTTATTATTTGATTGGAACTCTTGGTTTTGAGCCTATGAGCAAGTTGATTGAAAGTAGTAATAATCTGCTTGAGATGTTACCTTACAATCTGAGAAAGACGACTGGGAATTTTCTTGTTGACAGTGAAAACAAGCTTAGATTTGTATCATCTTCCTACAGAATCGTTAGCGCCCTTATTGTTACTTTTACCACCATCTACGCTTTGCTTAATCTGGGTAACAAAGTTAATGTTGGTGGAGGTATGTATGGTGGAGATGCTATTGAGTATATTAATTATCTGGCTGGGAAGATTAAGGAACTTGGTAATGACTTCTACGAGGTAGTAGAAAACTTGAAATCCCTGTCCACCATATTATAAAGAGGTGTAGAATATGGAGATATTAACAATTAACCCTTATAACATCACTCTCCTATATACATTCTTGAGGAACTTACTTGTTATGAATGAAAAGGACTATGATAACTTCACGGATTTAAAGCTCAAGAATTCAAGGTATAACACCAATAGTATTGAGGTAACTCCACATAACTTTTTAATACCTGTGCGGGCATATTCAACCTACACTTTTGAGTTTTTGGTAGAGAATTTAGGTGTAAGTGTTGAAAAACAGGAATGCGTTGGAGTTGAAAGTCTTTCACAGTTTACGGTTTACAACCTATCGAGTAGTGGTAAGGATATAGAAGCTAAAATTAATTTTAGACTTTCACCATCCCACTCGGAGCCTTGGAGAAATGTAGCAAAGCTTGAAGGAATAGATATTATTCTTGAGACATTGAAAGATAATACCATTAAGCGACAAGAATTTAGTAGAACCTTTGACAGGTATGACGATTCAGAGATAGCCAGAATGGATTCTAAACTTAGAATGTTTAGTTTAGCTAAAGGTAAGAAGTTTTCAAACATAAGTAAAAGGAATAACAGAGTTGCATTCGGTATTTTAGATTTTGAGGAAGACTGGTTTATAATCACCAATGCACTTTATACCCTTTATTCGGGATTTAAGGGCTATGATATTGATAGCAAAGCTTTAGAACCATTTGCGGATTTTGTCAGGGGTCTTGGGAATACCTTTGAAGAAGCTTTAGAAAAAGTAGTAGCAATTTTAATGCCATTATAGTAAGGGGGGTAAAATGGGAACTTTAATTAAAACTGGAAAAGTTGTAGAAATAGAACCAGACAAGGTTGTTCATTTTTACAGATTCCTGAAAAACTTCGCAAACTGGGATTTAAACGATTTTGTGTCTCAATATAAGAGAGTAGGGGGAACTGGAACCATTTTTCCAGTTTCTACTATTCTTACAACTGTTTTAATTCCTGAATATAGGTATTCATACATTCCAAAGTTTTTTAAGTATTACACTGATATCAAGCGGGCGGATAAAATAGATTACAAGAACTTTTCTCGTTTCAACATTTACAAAATTGACATTAATGATATAGGCGGTCCTCATATTGAATTGAGGGTTGAGTTTGCATATGATAAATGGATCAACAAAGTAAGAGTCACAGGAGTTGAACTTGAACTAACACACTATTCTCGACCTCGTATGCCTCATAGTTATAAGTTTAAGACACTTATTTTACCTGACAATACTTTTGTAAAAAAGCTTATGGAAGGTTTGGAGTTATTGAGGTCTTTAAAGGGTAAGGCGTATTCACAATTACCTGAAGAACAGAGAAAACAAGTTGCTGAAAGTTTTTGTGCTATTGAAAATAATATGGTTATTTTTGCTAATTTGTTTTATCCTTTGTATATGGGGGAACTTGAGTGGTATGGTTCCACTGGTGAAGTAGGTAGATGGGCTTTTTCATCAGTTTATGAATTCCTCCGTCAATATGGAGCTGACTTCGATGATGCTCTACGGACTATAGAGGGGGTTTCAAGATTGACTTGGGCGATATAATGAAAATGGAAACCTTTGATAAATCTATTGACTTGACAATCTACCTTTCAGGCTTTATAATTTTAACACTTTGAAACGAGGTGTCTGAAATGGCCTTAGTAAAAACAGGTGAATTAACAGAAATAAACTTGGAGGATGTCGCTCATCTTTATAATTTCTTCAGTGATGTTTTAAGATGGGACAGAAAAGAGTTCGAGAAATACTCAAAAGCCAAGTTTCCATGGTGTCTAAATTCGGACTGCATAATTGACATACATCCGAAGTTCATACTTCTTCCAAGATTTACCTACTCGTATCTTCCTTACTGCGTTACGAAGCTTGTAAAAATGGGGAAACTAAATATCGAACTTATGGACAAAATAGAACCCAAATACTTTACAACTTATGATATTTACAGGTTTGAACCTTCCGAAGATCTTTGCGACCTTATAGGTGGAATTGAGGTTGAACTCAGACTCAAGCGGTCAAGGGAAGATGAAGAAAAAATAGAACTTTCGAGTATTTACACTGGGATTATCGGGTATGAAGTTGAAGAAAGTTGTAAACATAAAGAAATATGTAGAGGTAATTTCTATCTTGATTTTCTGAATTATAAAAAATGGCTCACTAACATTAGAGACGGTATTAAAACCTTATCAGAAGTTATTGGTGAAGACTGTTCTAAACATAGAGACAGTGGGTTTTACTCACAACCAAATAAGGTTTCAAGGCGTATTTATAATATCGAACTTACATTTATAAACTTCCTCAACCTTGCTTATGTTCTTTATACTGAAGGGTTCGACAAAAGTATACCTGAATACATACTCTTTGAACCAATTACCAAGATGCTCAGGGAACTTGGTGACACTTTTGAAGGGGTCATAGCTTCTATACGGGCTTTTTCTCTCATAATGGGATGACTATGAAACTCTTTTGTAAATCAAGGAATTTGACTTTCCACACTTCTTATCATATAATTATAATACTAACAAACAGGAGGTAAAAAATGAAACTTGAAAAAACAGGAGAGGTCATTGAAATAAATCCCGAATATATTGTTCCATTACACAGGTTCTTAACAGATTTTGTAAAGTGGAACCCCGATGAATACTTAAAATCCGTTGCTAAAGAGGATGTAAGGTGGCGTCCTGTTGGTAGCCCTGCTGTTGAGTATTTAGATTACAAAGCGGTCATTAAACCGAAATCCCTCTTATTCCCCGTTTACAGGTATTCTTCAATTCCAAAACATACTGTTGCTGAAAGATTAGGTGTTGAGTTTGAAAGAGACGAACGCATAAAAATTGAAAACCTTTCACTCTTCAACATATACCGTATTGTTGAGGATGTTGACCCTGAAGTTGAGATTACAATTTCTACCGAAACCTTACCTGAAATTACACAAAGTAATGAAAAGATAGCAAGGCTTTTCGACATAACTATTAATTTCAGAATTGGTTCCAAGAATGACTATTACTGTGTCATAATAATATGGAGTATCTGGTATAACAATTACCTGAAAACTTTACGATGGGCAAGGGGTAGAAAGTATTTGAACTTTGCAAGTAAAGGAGTTCTCCATTCCAAAGTTTTGAGCCATCTATACGCTATTGAAAACGGTATGTTCGTTTTCCTGAACTTTCTTTATGCATTATACAATGAACATTTTGAAGATGACACGGTTGAAAGTAGACTTTTTAAACCCCTCTCGGATCTTTTGCGAAGCTACGGGAATACCTTTGAGGATATGTTGTCAACTATAAAAGAGATAGTTGTTTTGGCTGGATAAATTATTAAATTGGAGGTAATATGATTGATAACAAGACAAAGGAGTTAAAGATGGGACTCGAATTCAGATTTGAACTTCCAAGAGTTCTACCAACTGCTGGTGTTATTTATAAGATGATAGATAATCTACCAAATACTGAGACTGTTAAAATATGTGGAATTCCATATGTTTTACTTCCGAAGGCAGCAAGATATTTTGATGAAGACACAAAGAATATTTTTGGTGTTCCAACTGAAAAAAAGAAAATCTTTACACTTGACGATTATGAGATCCTTGAAGTTGTGAAAGTTGATAACCCTGAAGATGCAAGACTTTATATATTTAAGCTGCCTGGTGGTAATGGAATTTATAATATTGCTGTGATTATAAAAGATATTTATCATTTTAATGCTACTTGCAGTATTTTTGATGTTTGGTGGCTTGAAGAAGATAAATTCAAGTTTGTTATGGAAAGACTTCCTTTCAACATGAAGAATGCAGATGAGAAAGAAAAATCAGATTTCATATGGGCTTCTGCCCATATTGCTCGTCGCTCAATAGCAGTTGCTACCCTTCTTTACACTTTTATCAATTTCGATTTTGAAGGTGTAAACCCACAGCTAAGGTTATGTAGTGAAAATTCTCGAGATTATGCGATTTCTGTAAAGGAAAAAATTAAGAGTCTTGGAAGTAATCTTACTGAGGCAATTGAAAATCTTGAAGTATTAGACCATTTCATATAAAGGAAGGTTGAACGATGAAAGTAAGAAAGACGGGAAAATCCTTAAATATAAACCTTGCAGACACGATTAAGCTTTTGAGATTTCTTGAAAACTTTATGTTCTTTGGTATAGTAGATGGATACCTCAGCTATTTAGGTGAAAAATTAGTTCCATTGTCTTCAATTAAAAGTGATACACTTACCATTTACCCTAAGTATGTATTGGTTCCAACAACTCAGTATTACCTTTCTTTCATTGATGTAGAAGCAAACCTTGAAGGAGTTAGAATTGTGCGTAAGCGTGATATAGAGATTGACAAACCTGTTCAATTTGATGAGTATGAGTTTATTGAATATTCTTGGGGTCCATGGTCTAAAGTTGAAATTGGCTTTCATATTTCATTTTATGAAAATGAAAAGAAAATAGGAGTGGGTGGAGTATCAATTAAAGTTAAGTCTTATACTGGGTTTGGCACTTATTATTATACATTGTATTTCAATAAAGATTTTGCTACGTTGAGGTATGTTGAGGAAGGTTTAAAAGCGTTTATAGAGTCAAATGGAAAGAAGTTTGAAGAGGTGGAACGGGAAAGTCCTGCCGCAGCACTTAGAATAGGGGTTCTTGAAGATGCTATGTTTTTGTCTCTTAATGTTCTCTATTCTATTTACAATGGGGTAATTAAAGAGGATACTACTGAATACAAGATTTTTGCTCCATTTACAAAAATCCTTCATAGTTATGGTAAAGATTTTGAAGAAGTGTTGTCAATTATAAAAGAATTTTCGATGATTTTGTGATAATTTTTAAAACAAAAAGGAGGGTAAAATGGAAGAAATAGAGAAGAAAATAATAAAAATGAACCAAGTGGAAATTCTTGGGTTTAGTAGATTTCTTCGTAATGCTTTCGAATTAGGTTTTGATGGGTATATTAATTCGCTGAAAAAGGTTGTGAAGTCGAAGGAAGTTTATCCAATGATATTAAAAATTGAGATTATACCTAACTTTCTACTTGTTCCAGTTTACAGTTATTTCTTTTTCAAAGACCCAATTATAGAACACTTTGGGTTCAAGGTTGAGTATAAAGATGAGATACACAATGAAAACCTTTTACAGTATGGGATTTACAAGCTTCCAGACAATGCTGACAGGAGAATAGTATTACACCTTATACCTTACCCAGAAATGGTTCAAGGTGTGAGATTGGAACAGTTATCAGTGGAAATTAACCTCAAAGCTAAGGATAGAGAGGATATTAAAGATACAACTCTCAGATTATTTGTTTCACAAAGAATTCTTAATGCAGCTGATATACATTCAAGAATAAAAACCTTAAATGAATTACAAGGTAAAAGTTTTGATGAACTTCTTCACTCAGAGCCCCGTGAGGTTTTTACAACGGTTCACTATTTTGAACAGAGAATGTTTGTCATTGTCAATCTTCTCTATACTTTGTATACAGGTGAGTATAATGTAAAACTTGATGGAGAAGGTCCAAGAAGTAAACATAAGGTTCTTATTCCCGTTGTTGAGCTTCTGAGAAGCTATGGCAATGACTTTCAAGAGGTATTAGATTCTATAAGGATAGCTTCAGTATTTATATAAAGGAGGTGTAAAATGGAAGTAAGAATAAACCCAGAAGATGTAACAATTTTCATCAGGTTTGTGAGGAACTTCTTTAAGTTTGATGAAGATAAACTAATAGCTCTTCGTAATCCAAAGTTTTACGAATTTTCAATCTTTCCAACCAGTCTATTAGTTCCAGTTTACAGATATTCCCCAACACCTTTGGGTAAAAAACTTGGAATTGAACTTAAATACGAAGATAAAATAAACATTGAAAATCTTTCATATTTCAGAGTTGTCAAACTCCCTGAAAATTCTGACATAAAGATTACCTTAAGCCTCGAGTTAACTGAACGTGATAATGAAGCAATAATCTGGGGAGTAAGGGTTAACCTTAATGACCCGAGTTACCGTTTCAAAGCATTGGTTGACGGAAGTCTGGATGATAATGGTTTTAACGAAGACTTAAAAACCGTACGGTGGGCAAAGGGTAGAAGTTACTCAAGACATTCAAAGAGTTTTGTTTCTAAAGTTACAGGGAGCATACTCCGTATAGAGGAATACCTGTTTGCTCTTTCTAATCTGTTATATGTTGTGTATAGCGGGGAATACCGCAAGGATAAGAAGGAAGCCGAACTTCTCGCTCCGTTTACAGAGATTTTGAAGAGTTATGGTAATACTTTTGAAGATGCGTTGTCATCTATAAAAATAGCTACACTGTTTGCATTTCAGTAATGAGTATGCAATGTTCTATTTTAACCAACCCGTTTGGCAAAACCGATCGGTTTTGCCGATTTGTTTCGGTAAAAACCGACAATTTAACATAAATTGTATAGGAGGTAATATGAAAGATATAGAAAAGTATAAAGAGGAACAAAAGGCTCTGGTATTACACCACCAGAGCGGTACATCTTTTGTAGAAAAGAAAACCGAAAAAATGGGTATTGCAAGTGCAAATATTTCTGGAAAAGCGTGTATTCCGTTTACAAAAAATAATAAATCCATTGAAAAACATGGAGGCAAAAATGGAAGTCTTAACCAAGACTAAAAACATAATAAAAGTGGACCCGAGAGATATTGTTCACTTTGCTCGTTTTATAAGGGATTTTATAGCTTGGAAAAGAGAAGAAAGAGATAAGGCAGACATAAACCTGTATGTGTCTTGGGCTGAGCCTTCGGTCATTCTTGTCCCTGTGTACAGGTATTCCGCCTTTTCCTTGGGTGGAAAGTTAATACCTGACCTCAAATATAAAGACATTATAAAACTTGAAAACCTTTCCTACTACAGACCTTTTACCCTACCAAAAAAGAGTAAGGTTAGATTTAAGGTAACCGTTGATGATGGTCCCGAAATTATGAGAGCCAGTTCCTTAGGAATTAGCGTTAGTCACCCAACGATTTATGGTTATACAATGTACCTTGAACCCGATGACATTGATATGGAATTTTTTGAAAGGGATTTTAGAATACTGAGTTTGGCTGAAGGTAAGGATTACTCAAAATCTTTAGATTTTGCTAACTCGGAAATCATAGATTGTTTACATCACCTTGAAGACAGTATGTTTATCGTTCTCAGCTTTCTGTATATGATTTATAGTGGTGGGTATACTGACTATGCCGAAAACAAGTTTTTCTTTCCATTTACTGAAATTTTTCGAAGCTACGGTGAAACTTTCGAGGAGGCTTTGTTTGTTGCGAAAGAAGTGTCAATGTTTATTGGGTAGAATTGAAACGGAGGAGTGAAAAATGGGTTCCTTAATTAAGACAGGTGAAGTAGTAAAAGTAGACCCGAGGGATATTATTTACCTTTACAGATTTATAAGAGAGTGTATAACCTGGAACTTGGATGATTACCATAACTTCTTAGACAAAGTAGGCAAGAGGAACTCTGATTATTACCAAGCCACCCTTACACTCAATTTTTTATTAGTACCTAAATTTAGGTATTCTACGCCTCATGAAAAGATTAAAAATACTGAAGTTCAGCAAGCGGATAAAGTTAAATACGAAAATTTTTCCAACTTTGATGTCTATCAATTTGACCCTAACTCTAATGGAGAAATCTTGGAAATTAAATTTGAATCAGGAATTAGACATAGTAACACCAGGGCGGTAGCCAGAGTTTGGTGGTTAGATCTTGTTGTAGTTGAAACTGGATTTCATTGTTCAGTAGGGAACACTGATATAAATGCCGCCAGCGTTGAATACTGTCATTCTGGGACGCTTATTCATGAAACCAATAGTGATATAGAAGACCTTCAAGGATATTTGAGAACCTTAAGATGGACACAGGGTAAAAGTTATCTGGAACTTTCCAAACGTTCCAAACCTAATGAAACTGGAGTTGTATACAAAATAAGACACTTTGAGGAAAATTTCTTCCTTTTTGTAAACTTCCTTTACACTTTATATACAGGTGGTTTTAAAAAGGATAGCCCTGAACACACACTTTTTGAACCGTTTACCGAACTTTTAAAGACTTATGGTAATACCTTTGAGGAAATGTTGTCAACTGTGAAAGAAGTAATGATGTTTGTTGAGTAGAGTAAAAGCAAGGAGATTATAATGGACACTAAAAAAATTGAAGAAGCGTTGAAATCACGGTTTACTGGTAACTATCCAAAGGCACAATTTGAAGTTATACTTGACGAGCAGAACAATTTACTAACAGTAAAAACAAACCTATTGCGTAAAATTGACGACCAAGGATGTGATAAAGATGAAGATTGTTGTATGAAAGTAGTTTTGAATAAGACTGTAAGGGAAGTTGTTATTATGGCTTTGAAGGGATTTTTTGATGTTTATCAAGACAAAAAAACTAAACAAATTTTAGCTAATAGAAACATAATGGTAAACATTGAGCCGATGTAATATAAGGAGGTAGAGTTATTATGACGAACAACAATGAGATTTCTTTATATGAGGAAACATTAGATGCTTATGCAAAGGAATTTGCTAACTATATTACTCCAAAAGGAGACACTATATTTGGTTTCTGGATGCAAACATTGGCGGATTTGGAATTTTTGGATTTGGAATTACAAGGTTTAACTGATGAGTATAAAATTGATGCGGTAAATAGGGTGGTTAATTTCAAGGGCGACGATGATTTTATAAGATTAAGAATTGCTCACCTTGAAAAAGTAAAAGGAAAAACGACTCTCTATACTGAATTTGTGGATAAATTCGGAGATACTAATGCTTATGCATTCCATAATCTTTACCCATACAAAGGAAAATTTTATCCGAGAGTTGTGAGAACTCTAATTAATGCCTTCAAGCTTGATAGTAATTCACTTCTCTTGGACCCTTTTAATGGCTCTGGAACCACCACACATGAAGCTTCGATTATGGGGATTAAAAGTGTTGGTATAGATGTTACTCCAATGGGTGTTATACTATCGGAATTGAAAAATGATTTACTTTTTGCAGATGAAGAGAAGTTGAACTTTTCACAAGAGGATTTGCAAGATATTTTGCAAGCGATAGAAAATAGACAATGGGAACATAGCGACCCTCTGATATACAAATTAATGCTTGTGGTGTACTTTGATACGGTTGATGCATTCGCAAGAACTTCGAGGTATAATAAAAAGGGTAAGATTGGACTTTTTGTGGAGAAATTCAATTACATAAGAGATTGCTACAGGAAAACTAAAGAAATAAAAGAAAAGTACGGACTTAAATTTGAGCCCGCTAAAATAATAGAAGGGGATGTCATGGAGCTCAAAAATATGAGTGAGTTTGAAGGGAAATTTGATGCGTGCATTACAAGTCCACCTTACTATTTTTCGATAGATTATGTAGGGAAAGATAAAATTGCCTATGATTATTTGGGGATTGATATGAAAAAGATTGAATCAAAATACTTGGGAATGAAAGAGGGAACACCAAGTGGTAATTATAGCGGACTGCCTACAAAAGTTGCTATGTATTACGAAGACTTGAAAGAATCCATTAAGAATATTTACTGGGCATTAAAACCCGGTGGTAAGTTGGCAATCATAGTTGGAGATAGTACCGTCAATGGTAAGAAAATTCCGACAACGATGATGACCAAGAGATTTTGTGAAGAGGTAGGATTTAGATTTGAAAGGTTAATATTCAATCCACTTTTAGGTGCTCGTAATAGGGCAATAAGAGGAGAAAGTGTGATAATTTGTAAAAAATAAATGCTCCTAACTTGACAGCTCAAAAGGAATGCCTTATAATTAGATACGTTAAAACTAAGCAGGAGGTAAAAATGTCAAACAAAATCAATGATATAGACCTTTCAAGGTGGAAAGAATACGACGAAATAATTACTGATAGTCTCTGGGTTTTCAATAGAAGAGACACTTCAGGAGCTCACTCGGGTTGGTATTGGGGAAACTTTATCCCACAAATTCCCCGTCAAATGATGTTAAGATACACAAAGAAAGGTGACTGGGTGTTGGACCCCTTTGTTGGAAGTGGAACAACTTTGATTGAATGTAGAAGGTTAGGAAGAAACGGAATTGGTATAGAGTTAAATCCAGATGTAGCCCAGAAAGCAAGGGAATTAGTAGAAACCGAGCAGAACATTGATAATGTGATTACAGAAATAGTTGTTGGGGATAGCAGAACAGTTGATATAAAGCAGGTCTTATCAAAATATGGTATTGACAAAGTTCAATTAGTTATTATGCACCCTCCATACCATGATATTATCAAATTTTCTAATGATAAACGAGACCTCTCTAATGCAGAAAGTATAGAGGAATTCCTGCAGATGTTTGGACAGGTTGTTGAAAACGTTACTCCATTTTTAGAAGAAGAAAGATACCTTGCTTCAGTAATTGGTGATAAGTATTCCAAGAGTGAATGGATACCGCTTGGGTTTTATTGTATGAATGAAGTTTTGAAGAGGGGATATATGTTAAAAAGTATAGTTGTAAAAAACTTTGAGGAAACAAGAGGGAAGAAGAACCAAAGAGAACTCTGGAGATATAGGGCACTGGCTAATGGTTTTTATGTTTTTAAACACGAGTATATTATGATTTTCAAGAAAAACAAAGAAAACCGTAAGGAGGAGTAAAATGATAGAAATAGGAAATAGTATGGATACAGGAAAAACTTTCTTACTTGACAATTCGGTAAGAATATGCTATAATTTTGCATAACTAAAGGAGGTGCAAAATGGTTGACGTGCTTGATACAAAGTATGGAGAAGTAGAAATAAAAGAAGTAGATTGGCATAGGGGTATGATCCCCTTACCAAGTGGTACAATGATAATAGATGATAAAGTGGTTCAAAAGATAGCACGGGAGTATGGGCTTGATAAAAAGTTGGATCTAGTAGAGGAGTTTCTCGAGTACTGTGGAATAAATATATATTCTATGGACTTCTCCTCCAGTTACACAGAATTTTTGCATCCTGGTAGTCCTGATTTGGGGTATAATTTTCATGTAGATTGGATCGATACAGAGATTGAAGATTCTGATATAGAAGATTTTTCAGAAGACTTATCTCCAGAAGATAAAAGGTTTCTTTTACAAAAGAAAGAAGATATTGAAGGATTCCTCGATAGTATTAATGATATATATGATAAAATGCTTGACTATGTAGATTCATATGTTCAATCACTGGAAGAGGAAGCACGTTATGGTGACTCAGAAGAGGGAGATGATGAATTAGAAGAATATGATGAGCCTGAGTTTGATGAAGATACTGAGCCTGATTTTGATGAAGATGATGAATCTGGGCTTGACGAAGTTTATGAACCTGAGCTTGATGAAGGCGATGAACCTGAGTTTGATGAAGATGATTGGTAATAACTTTTAAGTAGTTTTCTACTTCCTTAAAAACAAGATTATTAAAACAAACAAAATCGTGAGGGTAAAATGATAGAAATAACATTAGAGGATTATCTTGAATATGAAAAACCACAACCACATAACAACAATTTTCATCTTATAGCCCACGAACATCTATTCGTCTTTAGAAAGCCAGGAAGAGACGAAAAAATTTCAAAGTTTAGGAAAAGCACAAAATGGTAACCCTAAACAAATTGCTTTCCAGTCTGTCAAAAGTTATTCAAGGGGTAGGAATGAAAAAAGAGAAGTATATGATTACCGACGCAGAAGGTATAAGGGTAGTACATGACTACCTTATGGAAAAGTTCAATCCATCTGTAGAAGTTGAAATCGAGTTTGTTGAAGGCGATGATTACAGTGGTCTCTTTGAAATCTATGTTATACCGCTTGACGATGGGGCAATAACTTTAATGGGAAAGATAACTCTGGCGGGTGTAGATGGAACTTACAGCATACCTCACTATATGCACGAATTTGCCCATCTTTACAAATTTTCAAAAAGTGGTGAAGATTTTGAATATGCTGGCGAAGACTACCATCCAAAGGAGTTTTATAAAGTTTTAAATGAAGTTATAAAGGCTATAAAAGAAGTTATTCCAGATTTTGAATACCCGCTGGGGTTTGAATACCCAGGGGCAAAACAAATGCTTGAAGAAACAAAAAGGAAACGTGGAAGGAGATTAACAAGGAGGGACTATGATAAAAGTAAGGAGAAAACTTGTGGACAAATCGACTGGTGCGATTACGATCTCTGAATCAAACCTTTCCTGTCTTGGATGCTTAGTTAATGACTATACAGCAATCAAGTCAATTATTAGTACCCTTGGGAATGTCACATTCATAGACAAACCAAATGGTTTTAATGCTTACTTAGTAAACCCTGATGGAAGTAGCCAGTTAATTGCAGAGTATAGAGTTGTACAGTTTGATATAATGGATTAAAAAACAATGTCAGTTCTAATTGTTAGAACCAAAGAGAAACCACCTTATGCATATCAGCTTAAGTATGATGGAAAAACAATATATGTCAGATTACTTGACTCCGAAACCTACCGAACCAAGTTGGAACTCGAAGTCTATCGAAGCAAGGAAGATAAGAAAATCTACCTTATAGAAAGAAAATTCTTAGACAGAACCTCAGTAAAAGAGCGTAAATACCTCTACAAAGGTGAAAGAATTCCCTCCGTTGGAGATGCAGACCCATTCGAGCTTTTCAACCTCATTTCAGGAAAGAAAGGTGCCATCCGTTGGTGTGCAGGGTGGCAAAAACAAAATGAGGTACTTGACAATTCAAACCATAACTATTATAACTATAACACAACAAAAAGGAGGTGTAACCATGGGTATCAGATACATATATGATAAGTATGGTAACATAAAAGCAGTGATAGATGAGGATGACTACACCGCAACAGTAATCGATGTCCATAAAGGTGTAGTCGGTAATGTCGTGAAAGGCAAAGGTGGAATCAGAGCGATGGCTAACTCATTCAAAAAAGGTATAGTCGGTTACGCTGACAATGATGACGACGCTATCGCAATGCTTCTTGATGATGACGATGATTGAAAACGAAAATGATTATCTACGACTACAAACGAAAGGTAAGAAAAACAAACTCCAAGAGTGAACCGATGAAATACAAAATGGTAAACAAGTTGAAGGAGGTAGTAGGAAGGCTGATAGAGAATAACTTCGAACCGATAAAGGGCGACTTCCATCCAAGGACTGTAAGGAGACTTTCAAGAATTAAGGTCTTTGCTTACAGCCTTGGATGGGGTCGCCTCATCCAAGTTCGTAAGGGTAAGATATACCCAACTAAATTTTTGAAGAAGATTGTCAAGCTGAAGATTTGGAAACAAAGTGTAAGAAACAAAAAACTGAAGAATAGGAGGAGACATGAAAATGAGCATAAAACCATTAATAGTAACTGAAAATTTGAACCTGTATCCTGAGAAAATATGTGGAGATGTAGTCCACGGAACTGCAATACTAACAAAAGGTAATGAAAAAACCATTAAGTTTTTCACAATAAAACTGTATCCAACAAAAAAGTATGAACCGCCCATAGAATATCAACCTGACCCGTCTATAATTAGTGAGCGAAACTGTTCCTATACGATTTCAAAGGATGACTTCAACAACATACTATCAGTAATTAAGGAAAAGGCTTCAAGATTTTTAACAGTTACTTTTGATAACTTTGAGCTTGGGAAGGACGATATTGAAAAACTTCATCCAACATTTAAGCAATACAGAAACTTACTCAGAGTATATCTATCGGATGAGTCTTATTCACTTTGGAGTGAAGATTACACTGTCAGACACGTTCCAAGAACTTTCAGGATGGAAGTTTTGCATAAGGGAAAACTTCTTTTCTGGGTTCCAAAGGTGGAAACAGTATCAACTCCACCCGCAAGGGAACTTCAGGATGGAAGAACAATATATGAGCTTATCAGCAATAGGTTTTTCATTATCGTTGTGGAGAATGGAAACGAAATTGAGAAAGGAATTTATTGGAGATGGAATTCAGATTTCCAGGTAAAGTTTTTCAAAAACGGTGAAGTAGAATACATCTTCCATTCAGACACAATCCGCAGAAATGACCTCTTTAACGTGAAAGAATATTTAGCCAATATTGAAGTCGTTGAAAAGAATGGAAAACGACTTCTAACTTTGGAAAGAAAGAATTTACCTAAAAATGTGAAATCATTCCTTGATAGTTTAGCACCACATTCTTTGAAAATCGATGGGAAATATATCTTCATACCTGATGAGTGGACAGTAAAAAATTATAACTTTGCAAAAGGGGAATAGGTTTGAAAGCCCTCCAGTTCGAACCAATAGTGGATATAATCTCTATCAAGCCTGGGAGGTTGGATGAAGTGAAAAGACTGGGGGTACATATCATATTCGAACTATACGGGTGTGACCCAGACACCCTGAAGGATAAGAACTATGTGGAAGAAGTTATGCTCAGAGCGGCTCGTGAATCCAATGCCCACGCCATTGGTTCTTTCTTCCATCAATTCAAGCCCCATGGAGTATCAGGTGTAATTATCATTGAGGAGTCTCACCTTTCTATCCATACCTGGCCTGAGCACAGTTATGCAGCTATAGACTTCTTTTATTGTTCAGATGATGTAGAACCGTTAAAAGCAATGAAAGTATTTTCAGAAAGTTTTAAACCACAAGCAATAGAAAAACAAGTAATTGATAGGGGGTTGGTTTGACCCCAAAAAATTAAACCAAAACTTTAAAAAGGAGGTAATACAACATGAAACTTGGTATAGACCTTGGATTTGGGTTCACGAAAATAGCGTATGCTACGCCTGATGGGAATATCACTACTTTAAAGTTCCCTTCCTGGGTAGCATACTTTGAAAGAACCCCAATGAGCCAAATAGAACCTATTGAAGTGGACGGAATTGAATATGTTGTAGGTGAATACGCTAAATATGAAAGACAGAAGCTTGAGATGGCTTCCATTGAAGAATTTGTCAAGCTTTCTCCAATTCTGGTCAAGGAAGCTATTAGAAGAACTGGAAGCCCTACGGAAATGGTTGTTGGAATAGCTCCAAAATTTAAAGATTACCGCTCAGAGATTGAAAAGCGTATTCATAGTACAATTCCTGGAAACTATGAACTTTCAGTAATGCCTCAGGGGTTCGGGGCTTACATTGATTTAATTGATACAAAACCTGAACTTACTCAAGAAGATATTCTTATTGTTGACATTGGATTTAACACAGTAGATTACATTCTTATCTCCAATGGTAAAAGAATCAAAGGAAACACAATTGAAAAACTTGGAATGACTGAAGCTGTAAACATTTTCCGTTCACTTATTCCACCTTCATACTCTCAATTACAAAACTATTCACCTTCAAGACTTTTACAGATTTTTGAATCCCCAAAGGGTGAAGTTCTCGTTATGGGAAGTACATTGAACCTTTCAAGCTTTAGGGAGAAAGCTATCATAAGGTATTCTGAACTTGTTCTTTCAAGGCTTAAGGAAGAGGTTGGCTCACTTATCACTGAAATACCTTATATTCTTGTAGTTGGTGGTGGTGCTTACTATGTCAAATTACCTCTTAGGAATGTGATTATCCCAGACCAACCTGAATACGCTAATGCCAGAGGGTTCTTGAAGTATACTGCAATAAAAAAGGAAAGCTAACCTTTAACCAACAAAACAAGACTATGGAAAACTTAAAAAACAAGCGTCGAATATATGGAGAGCACCTGACCTCTATTGGTATATTCAAAGATTACATCCTCCCAGAGATAAAGGACAAGTTATACAGTTACCGATGGGTTGATTTGTTTTGTGGTGAAGGAAATCTAATCCTTCCAATTTTAGAAATAATACCTCCCGACGAAAGGGTTGAATTCTTTAAGGAGCACATCTTCCTATTTGATATTCAAGAAGAAATGATTGAAAAATCCGTTTTGAATGCAACGAAATATGGTATTCCAGAGGATGTGGCAAGACAGAACATTATTCAAAGAGATACGATAAAGAACTACCCAACCTTCATATTAGACAGTGATTTACCAGTTTACCATATTACAAATCCACCCTACCTTTATATAGGATACATTGCAAAGCACAAGGAGACCCAGAAATACTTGGATTACTTCAAAGACGAGAACAAAGGTTATCAAGACCTTTACCAGTTAGCATTGATGAACGACTTAAGACATGGAATAAAAAACATGGTATATATTATTCCGTCAAATTTTCTCTTTGGGTTTTCAGTATCCAATAAGATTAGGAACGATTTTCTACCTTACTACAACATCAAAAAGGCATTTATCTTTGAGAAGAAGATATTTGACTTTACTGGAACCAATGTTGGTATTTTCTTCTTCGAAAGAAAAGATAACCCTGAAAAAGAGAGGATAAAGTTTGAAGGTGTAAGAGTAGGTAGAGGTGTTAGTAAGAAAGTATACATTCTTGACCCAAAGAACAACTTTAGAGCGAGGAATGAGTTTGAAGAGTTTGTTAAACGGCTTAAAGCCCCTGAACCGTTAGAAGTGTTTTACTATCTGACTGTAGAGGATGTTGAAAAGCATAAAGGGAACAAAGAACTGAAGGTAATAGATGTCAACGATTACAATGGCAAAGAATACGCAAAGAAATCTGTATTTGTTGATGATAGAGTCTATGAGAAAGTAAAATCAAATATTTTATTCATTAGAACAGTTGATACTGGCAGTTATGATGGTAGGGTTGGTTTGTATGTAGTAAATGAAGTATTCGGTGTAGATGGAATATTAGTGTCAAAATCACCCTATAGAACTCACCCAATACAAGTTTTCCTTTCTCCTGACATACCTCCAGAATACCAGCTAATACTTAAGGATTACTTCAACCTACTAATAGAGTATTTCAGAGAAAAGACTGACAGCGAATTTATGACAACCTATAAATATTCAAACAGTGGTTACACAAGAAAATATCTTGGACTTACGCAGGCCCGAGCCTTAATAGAAACCTTTCCAATTCTTTCTCTAACCAAAGAACAACTCAAGAAACTTCTAAGCATAATAGAAAGGAAAGATGCCGAAAGTTTAATAGCCTACATGCAACACTTACATAAGCAACTTGACAGTTCACTAAAAGAATACTATAACTATGGCACAGAGGAGGAAACATGAGAAAAAAAGGTAAAAAAGTAATCCCCGTCTCAGTTGCCCTCCCACCACAAATTATTGAACAGATTGACAAAATTGCAGAAGAAAGAAATTTGTCAAGGTCCAAAGTTATAGTATTAGCAATTGAGAATTTTTTAAACGGGGGTCCTGTGGCCCAATTGTCCAGCTCCAACGGAAATAGTTTTCACTCTCCAGCAAATATCGGACGGGCTGCAGGATCCCCGCCAAAAATTGTACAGAAAAAGACCACTTTTAATAGTGGTCTAAACCCAGAAGATTTCTGGGGAGAATGAAGGGAGGATAAAACATGGTGGTAAATATTAGAAAAAACATCAAACTATCAGAGATAAAGGCACTATTTGACGCCCATTATATCAGACATATGGCCTTACCTGATACCATTCCAAGTAACTTTGGTGTAACGGCTGATGATTTATACCTTGACACAGTCTATAGGTTTATGAAAGATATAGGTTCCCCTGTTACAAAAGAAGCTCTATATAGAGTTCACAAATATGCTAACGTTAAGAGAGCCCTGGACTTCCTGAAAAGAGTTAACGATGCTGAGAACATTCCATTCAAGCTTATGCCTCACCAACACGCTGCAATCATTGATGGATTGCTTAGAACCCATTATGGGATATTTTTTGAGATGAGGCTTGGGAAAACGATAACTGCATTAATTCTAAGTGTTTTCTGGTATTACCTTTATGACAATGTTAAAACCGTTTTAGTTCTTGCCCCACTTTCAGCGGTCGAAACTTGGGAACGTGAAGCTAAGCGAATCAAAGAACCGATAAATGTTATAAACATTCCACTATCAAATGGAAAAGAGATCAAACTTGAGGAAGACAAGCTTAATCTAATAATTACCAATTATGAATATCTCAGAACAAAGAAAGCCCCAACGCTTTTGTCAAAACTCAAAGTTGGGGAATTTATTCTCATACTTGATGAGGGTCACAGGGTAAAAAATGTCAATACAAAAACTCACAAAATCTCTTATGCATTATCAAATATGGCAAGAAAGGTGTTACTCCTCACTGGAACTCCACTTGGTTCAGGACTTGAGGACATCTATGGGATTGCAAAATGCTTACATTCTGAATATTTACTAGGTGTAAAAAGTCTTACTGAATTCAGGACTACTTATATGTTCCAAATTGGAGATAGGTTCTGGAAGCCTAAAAAGGAATCATATGATAGAATAATAAAGAGTATAGCAAAATTCTCAATCTCAGCAAAGCAATCCGATGTTTTTAAGGAAGCAACAGTTCAGAAAGAAATATTGCATTACAGACTTAATAGCACTCAAAAGAAATACTATGATTCAATAAAAGAAGGTATTCTTGCAGAGCTTGAAGATGGTGTGATTACGATAAATAATGCTTTAGTTGAATCAATGAAACTTCTCCAAGTTCTCAGTGGATTTGTTATAATTCCTGAAGAACCAAAACCAAGAATTGAACATTTTGAAACTGAGAAAGAAAAGTTGCTCCTTGATATTTTCGAGGACTATACTGACCAAGCAGTAGTTTGGATTATCTTTGATGAGGAGGAAAAGAGGTTACTTGAACTCTTTAAACGGTATAAAATTCCAGCCCGTGCTATTTCAGGTTCAACTCCACCTTCAAAGAGGTCCGAAATCTTGAAGGATTTCCATAACGGGATGTTCAGGGTTCTTATCTCCAAAGCTTCAATACTTGGAGCGGGTATTGATTTATCAAATGCAAAACTTTCCATATTCTATTCAAGAGACTATTCATACATAAACAGACACCAGGCTTTGTCTCGTCAGCTTAATTTAAATAAGCCTGGTGTTTACACAGTTATAGACCTTGTTGGTGCAAACACTATTGACGAAAGAGTTTTAGATGTTATAGAAAGCAAAGAAGATTTAACAACAAGAATAAAAGATGCAGCATCTTTCAAGAAATTACTTGTATAGGAGGTAAATATGGCATATCAGTGTAAAGGATGTGGTGGAGTTATAACACCTAGTTCTGTAGGTCAAGCACCTTATGCTGTTATAATAACAAAAGAGGTTTCTGGTACCGACACAAACCCTACATACACTGATGCGTACTGGCATCCAGGTTGCTTTTTCAAGTATGTGTTAAAAAGTGTTTTCATTGACAGAACTCTTACCACTATCCAATCTGAGTTTGGAATAAATAAAAAGTATTCAGGGGCGAAAGATAACTCAAAAAGCCTTGCCGAATTTCTTTCTTACCTCATTATGGCTTATCAGTCAATGAAATCCGATTATGATGTTGAAGACGCTTGCAAAACCCTCAAGGAAACTGCAAACAAACTCCGAGCTGAAGGGAATAAAAAGGGTGCTGAGAAGATTGAAAAAGCAATGAAAGGAATGTGCGAAAGATTCTTGTAATGACACCTACTTAACAGTACAAACCTAATACACTATAGTTATACTGGAGGTAAGAAATGAAGCGTGATAAATTCAAACAAATAAAAGATGTATCCAGGAGGCTTATGCCCCTCAGCTATATGGTGGAAAAAACCGTTGACAACAAGAAAAAGAAATATGTAAGGGTAAATGAAAAAGCAAAACTAAGGGAACAGTTAAAGAAAATGGACTTTTAGGAGGAACCAAAATGTATTACACAAACCCGAACATTTACTACTTTAAAACAGTTAACCAAACGGTCTACTTCATTAAAGCTGAAGACAATGATGATTACTTTTTAAGCCATTATGATGAGCTCATTTTGTTAAAAATAAAAGAAAGCCATAATGAAGATGGCTTTAAAAAGGAGGTGAGGGTATGAAGGGACTAATGAGGCTCTTTGATGATATAAAAGAAATGGAAAAACTCTTAAACCGTCTCTATGATGAAGCCTTCTATACAGATATGTACGTCAAGAAAGGTGAAAAACCTAATGAGACCATCCTTCATCTAGATGTTCCAGGTGTAGAGAAGGATGGAATAAAGGTTTTCATCCGTGGCAGAAAGTTAGTAGTTGAAGCAAAGAGAAGTGACAGAGAGGAAGAAAATACAAAGAAATTTGTATACCTTGCTGAAGGTGGAGATATCAAAGTAAAGAAGGCTTCTCTGAAAAATGGGGTCCTTACTCTGACATTAGAGGAAGGGCCTTCAGTGGATGAGGTGCAGATAGAGATAGAATAAAAAAGCCCCCGTTAAATAAAAACCCCCAGGTTTTTCCTGGGGGTTTTTATTTTGGAGAAACGGAAATTCAAACCTTACTTTTTACTTACATAAAACTTCCAAAACGTTATATTGGGAAGTCATCCCAATGGTCATCATCGTCAAAGTCATCTTCTGAAAGTTCACCCACATCTCCTGATTCTTCAATCTTTTTTAATTTCTCTTCAGTTGGTTCTCTTTCAGATATTTCTCTCCATTTCCTTTTTCTATACCTTCTAGTGCGTTCTTCAAATCCTCTCATTCTTCTTTCCGCTTGCTCTTTTTCATATTGGGTAGTAAACTTCCCAAAAATATAGTCATCAGGTGTAACAACAAAGTCAATAAATACATAAGCAAATGCCTCTGCCAGGTCGTCTTCACCAAAAACTCTTCTGAGGAAGTCTTTTGACTTATCTAGTAGTGTATCAACTGGATCTTTACCTTTTACCTCATAGTCCTCTTTTGTAAGGTGAACATTGAACGGTATTTCCTTATTCTCAAGTGTGTCAAAGTAGTACAACTCATCTCCTCTATCTGTTAACCTATATATTAGATCCAAATTACTGATGACCAAATCCACAATGTCATCAAGTTTTCTCCGAATTACATGTGTTACCTTATCTACTAACGCAAAAGGACTGCGAGAGTTCCTTACCTCATGCTTTAGCTCGTCTAGAATTTCGGATGGGATTGTTTCTGAAATGGCTTCTATCACTGCTCCTTTTATATCACTTTCCTTAATATATTTTTTGTTTTTACTACTTCTAGGATTATTTCTATTTAGTGGCATAGTCTACCCCCATCGACTTTCCTTTTGTAAGGTATAAAACTTTGGTCTCAGTCTTCATCTTCGTCATCGTCATCTTTCTCGTCTTCGTCTTCATCCCAATCTTCATCATCAGGAGATGGTTCTTCTAAATCAACATCAAACAGGTCTGTATAAGGGGGCTCCTCCAAATCATAGTCAGGTAGGTCTAATTCTTTATCATCTATATCTTCCATGTCTTCCTCATCATATTCATCTTTAGACTTATCTACTATTCTATCAAGTAGACTTCTTCTACCGTATTCCTCCTCACTACTCTTTCCCTTTCTCCACCCTTCAATCTTTTCATCCACCTGTTTTATTTTCTCTTTCGTCGGCTCTTCTTTATCACTGGGTGCACTTTTTGTAGGTTTAGGATTGAGTACATAATGGACAAGTATATCAAAGAACTCACCAGCAAGATCCTTTGTATGTAAGCATTTTTTCAGGAATTCTTCGGTCTTTTCCATCACCCTTCCCCAGGCTATATCCTCTTCTCTTCTCATCATTTCATATTCCTCTTCAGCTTCATCTTCATCCTTATCAGTATATCTTACATTTTTCAAGTCAATCTCGAGATCAACATTGAAAAATATCTCATCCTGGGTATATGGATCACGGTAGAATAAGTCATACTTTTTGCTACCTTCAACAGTCAACCCTAAAAGAAAGCTATTTATATGATCAATGATCTTATCCATATAGTTCTCAATTACAGGGGCATACTCATCTTTCAAACTCCATGGGTTATCGGACTTCTTTATTTTGGAAATCATTCTACTTAATAAACTTGGGGATAATTCATGTACAATGGCATGTACTATCTCATCTTTTAGTTCACGCCCAGTGATTACCTTTTTATCATCCCTCCTTGGGGTTACTTCATCATCTATTGGCATAGTTTACCTCCGTTAATTTTAATTTACTTTGCATTAATAATTTTTCTACAGTTTGTTTTCCTTTAAACCCTCGACAAAAATTCTATAAATTACATCTATAGGATCCACATCCCTATATCCAAGTTTACTTGCAAGCCTTTTACCAAATTCCTCAAGAATATAGAAATAACCTACACCCTTACTAGCAAGCAAGATTCTACCTCCAAGTTTTTCATAAAGCGTAGTAAGTATTTCTTCTTTACACTCTTTAATCTGTCCTTTTATAAATTTTGCAACTTTTCTATCTGCATCTATATCATTCCTCACCAACTCGATGAAATCTTCAATCCTATCCCAATCCAAAACTTCATCAACAACGCTTGCTACAATCATTTTGAGAGCCGCTGTCTTATTGTCATCTAACTCCTTGTCCTCTGAGGTCTGGGTATCACTTTCTGGACTTTCGGCTGGGATTTGCTGTTCAGGTTCACTAGTTTGGGGTGTTTCTTTGGTTTCATCCTTTGGAGTTTCATCTTTACCACTGTCTTGCTTCCCTTTCTGACCACCTTGCTGCTTTCCTTGCAGTATTTCTTGTATTCTCTGTTTTCTCTTCTCTATGTCTGATTTTCCAACACCCTTTACACCAACACCTCTTGTGAATGGAACATATGTAATTCCAGTAGCTTCTGGGAATACCTCAAGGACATGAACCTTAAAAACTGGTATAAACAAATCACCTCTAGGAAGATCCCAGTCAAATCCTTTTTCTCCTTTCTTTACTTTTTCAGGTCTTTCATACGTATAATAATCCAATATATCATCTTCACTCTTTCCATCTTCAAATGCTTGCATGGCATAATCACACTCAATCCACCACCACTTACCATCTCTTGCATAGAGAATTGACCATTGGTCATACGTCACTCCAATTTCAACAGCTGTCTTTAAATCAATGTCAGTTACAATGAACCCACCTTCTCCAGAAACCATCTGGTTAGTTGAACTATCGAACCAAGCACCTTTCTGTGTAGTTACTGTATAATTGCCTGGGCCGAGTTTATTGTCTAAAATTTCCTTAATTGGAATGAGTTTTCTTTTTTCCTCATACAAACCCATTTTTCTCTTCTTTCGGTATTTGTTTATGTCTGGCATTAGTTGTCTTAAAAACTGCAGATACTCCTGCTTTTCTTCTTCAGTTATTTGCGTAGGACCACCATTAACCCCTTTCCATACCAACCTGTAGAATTTCTTATCAGCCCTTCTGAGAGGATCATAATTTGAAGAGCTCTTGTATGTTGAAATAAACGCCATACCTTTCTTTGAGGGTGAGGAGGCGGAACTTGAAGAGGAGTAAAAGCTTTTCAATATTCTAATTGTAGTCCTCATTTCACCCTCAGACAGGGATACACAAGAATCCTCAAGCTTTTGGAGTTCATTATCAGAGAGAATCCCGTAGAACTTTCCAATTTTCTCTTTTGTACTAGAATCAATTTCAGCTTCAACTCTATCAAGGAAATTTAACAAGCAAGAGTATTTTTGCAGCCTACTAGTCCAGTTTGCACCTAATGTATCCAATATAGAGGTGGAATCCATCTTTGATAGATCTTCTGATTTTTCCTTCTCTTCCAGCTCTTTCCAATCGATTCCAAGTTCTGCTGGATCGTAATCTATTTCTACTGGATTTTCCTTAGCCCGCTTTCTGATACCCAACAGCTTATTTAGGTTATACACGTAAAACATACTCTACCTCCTTAAATTTCATTTTTGACTTAAGAAGTTCTTCACAAGTTTTATCATGACACTTTAAACCATTCCATTTACAATACAAACTTATAGTTTAAAACTCTCGAAAAGTAAAGAGCCACTATTTATTCACCCCCACACTTTGTTCCAGTATAACCACAATATGGGCAAGGATGATCGCAGTCAAACGGGTATTTTCTATCAGACACTACCGCCCTGCCACAATTTGGACAGGTCGAAACAACATCGGAATTTGAAATTGAGAAGACACCAGTATTTTTAACTGATATGATTGGTTTTGTCATCAAAGCACTCGATAAAGTCTTTTCATACTCAGCCTCAACATCAACATTCTTTTTAAACCATTCAAGAACTCTTGCAAGGATAGCCGGCTTTGAAGGTATAAGATACCCAAAGAAGACTTCACCCTGTTTACCTACTGCTTTCACATTCTTTAAACCTTCAATAAGGAATGAATAATCCTCCCCAACGAGAGCTAACCTTCTTAATACAGCTGAAAGGAGTTGTGACAGTGCAACCCACCAGGAGATTTCATCCATTGCATTTGTATTAACAAAAACTTCAAGCGGACTTCGGGTTTCCTTATCATAAGTTACCGTTACATAGTAATTGTTATCTTCATACTTGACCTTGTAAGTTCTTGCCTCTAAAACAAATGGTCTCTTTGGAACTCGAATATTAAGGAACCCATTCTTTCCGTTTTCTTCTTCCTTCTCTTTCTTTTCAGGTTTCTTTACTTTCCTCAAAACCTCAACTTCCCTTGAACCCGTTCTGTAAATTGTAATTCCCTTAAGCCCAGATTCCCAAGCCCTCATATATATCTTCTCGACTTCTTCAACCGTTGCACTGTTAGGAAGGTTAATTGTCTGCGAGATAGAATTGTCAACATACGTCTGCCATATCTTTGTATTTTCAATTCTTGCATCAATTGATACATCTTCAGTGGTTTCAAGGTAAGGTAATTTCATTTTCATTTCGTCAATAATAGTCAGTATTTCATTGGTGTCCAGAGTTTCCAGGTCTTTTTCAGGATAGTTCATCTTTACATAATTTTCAAGGATACTAACAACCGTTGGGTAAACTATAAGTTCTTCTTTCCCAAGACTTTCAGACCATCTTTTCATATAAAGGGAAAACATTGGTTCAATGGAAGAAGAAACTCCAGCCAGAAGTGAAATAGTTCCAGTCGGAGCTATTGAAAGTAATGCAACATTTCTTATGCCTTTCTCGTCAAACATTTTCTTATATTTCTCAGGAAGAAGGTTGTAAATTCTCTGCATAAACCTACTTCTCATCATACCTTCATGGTCAAAAGCGGGATAAGGTCCGAACTGGTCAGCAAGTTCGATAGAAGTTTTATAGGCCGTAATTGCCATAGTCTGTGCAATCTTTTCAACAAACTTGTAAGCTTCACTTTCAGGGTTTGCAAGGTCATTGAACTTATAACCTTTAAGGAATAGTAAATCTGCAAGACCCATAACTCCAAGTCCAAGCCTTCTACCCCTTCTATGAGATTCAGCCTGCTGTGGAAGTGGATGCCTATCAAGGTTGTAATCTACTACTGCATCAAGAAATACTATGCCAGCCTGAACCGCCCTTTCAAATTCAGGAAAATCGAAATCTTTTGTCATCGGGTCATAAAAACTAACAAGATTAAGGGAACCTAAATTACAACAACCGTAATCTTCAAGGAATATTTCACCACACGGATTAGTACACGTTACGGGTGCAAAGTATTCTGAATTTGATTCAACCTTTGCATTGTCAATAAATAGAACTCCAGGTTCTCCAAATCTCCAGGCCCTTTCCGCAATCTTTCTGAAAAGTTCCCGAGCATTAACTTCCCTTTCAATCGGTGGGTATTTCCCATCTGGGAATTCAAATCTTAACTTGAAAGGTTTGTTTTCTTTTACCGCTTCCATAAACTCGTTTGTAATTATTACAGAAATGTTTGCCCTTTTAACTTGAGCTTCCGTAAGAGCCTTTTCAATTATCTGAAGAACTGCCTCTTCAACGCTATCTCCGAGCCTACCCTTTATTGTATTGTAAATCGACTTTGCCCATTCCTCGTATAATTCAGACTTAATCTTCAGGAAATCTTCAATATCTGGATGATCAACTCGCATTGCAAGAAGTAAAGCACCCCTTCTACCCATTTGACCAATTGTATCGGTTGTAACGGAAGCAAGGTTCATAAAAGATACCGCACCCGTTGAATACCTTGCCGAATTTGAAACTGGAGAACCTTTAGGTCTTAATCTCGACAGGTCAGAACCAACCCCACCACCATACGAATAGGTCTTCGCCATTTCACCAAGCCACTTGAATATACCTTCAATACTGTCTTCAGTTATTGGAATGTTATAACAGTTGAGAAGAGTTGCCTTGGTTCCTTCTCTTCCCGCTCCAAAAATAATACGACCACCTGGAATGAAAGCTTTGTTTTTCATTAACTTCTTTATTCGGTCCTTATAGAGTTTTGGTTGAATAGCTTCAACTATCCTTTCTACCGCTTTCTCCCAAGTTTCACCATCAACCGCATACTTTTTCTTAAAAATTTCAGACGAAAATTTGTTGTACAAATCCAAAAGCTGCATAATACAACTCCTTTTATTTCAAAAAGTTATCTCTTATTCCCTCTATCCAATACTGGATATAATACCAGGCTTTTGAAAACTCTTCATCAACTGCTTGCCTTATTTCCTGTTTTACATTGTCTTTGAGGGGAAGCATATCCAGGGTTCTGTAGACTGGTTCTTTAATGGTTTCCTGTGAAATCTTTACACAGGAAGTTAGCAAAATTAGTGAAAGAAGAAAAATTCTCTTCTTCATTTTTTAGAACGCCTCCTATTCCTGAGCGCAAACCACCTGGAATTCTTTGCAGCTACATATTCAAATTCACTATCATCTTTTACCTCTACTCCAATTATTTTCACGTGTGAGAAGAGGGCTTTGAAGTACTCTTTGGGGTCTTCTGTAGATGGAAGT
>Ga0272449_1000210_pt1 | contig 75184 bp, 80 predicted proteins | sample YNPCB0241_FD_198679 | JGI IMG/M metagenome (GOLD analysis project Ga0272449, IMG submission 198679) | Hot spring sediment microbial communities from Yellowstone National Park, WY, United States - YNP-CB-024-1 | ecosystem: Environmental > Aquatic > Thermal springs > Hot (42-90C) > Sediment...
AGGTAAGGATTGACGACCTTGTGGAGGCGACCATGAGGTTGGTGCAGAAAGGTTGATTGAATGCCAATCCTTTGAGGAGGTGTACCTCTGTGAAAAGGTGGTTTTTGCTCCTTGCTATGGTGTGGGTGCTTCTTGGGTGGAGTGCTCTCTCCTGGGGAGCAGAAAAAATCACCCTTGATATCTGGATGCAGGGAGAACCTGGAGCCGTCACCATCCACAACACAATTCTCGAAGAATACATGAAACTCAATCCTGACGTTTCCATTACTCTCACGTTCATGGGTGGAGAGCTCTTTCCGCCGGGGCTCATCCCAGCGCTGAAGGCAGGGACGGGACCGGATATCTTCTCTGCGGGTACCGGTCCGGGACAACCTGCAGCCATTATCGATGCCGGCCTGGTTATCCCTCTCAATAAGTACTACTTCCACTACAAGTGGAATGAAGTCATCCCTCCCATGATTGTCAACTATACATCCTCTGACGGAAAGCTGTGGGCTGTGGGTGATTGGGTCGAGCACACGGGCATGCTCTACAACCGCGAGATTTTTGCCAACCTCGGCCTGAAGGTTCCTGAAACCTATGAGGAACTCGTGCAGATTGTGGAGACGGTTAAGAAGGCCGGTTACGAAACTCCCGTCGCTCTGGGTGGGGCGGACAAATGGCCGATCTCTCACTGGCAGTCGATGCTCTTTGGGTATTTCGCAGGACCAGAAGGCATTGACAACGTTATGTTTGGCGATGGACGGTGGGACCAGCCAGAGTTTGTCGAGGCATTGAAGCTCCTGCAAAACATGGCGAAGGATGGCTGGTTCGGTCCCAACCCTCTGGCTGTGGGGTACGTCGAAATCATGAACGAGTTCTGGGCCGGAAAGATTCCCATGACCTTTACAGGAACCTTTGTGGTGAGTGACGCTTTTAATATGCTTGGAGCTGAGGGATTGAAGAAGTTCGGAGTTTTTCCGTTCCCTCCACTTCCCGGGCAAAAAATCTACCCCACAGAGGACATTGGTGGAGGCTGGTACATCAGCAAATCCTGCAAGCATCCCGATGTCGCAGCAGATGTTCTAAATTTCATGCTTTTCCGGCGTGAGTCGCGGAAGCTCCTTCTGGAAAACGGTTTTGTGCCGGTTGGTCCAGTCTCTGATCTCCTTGAAGAAGTGGTTCTCCCCTCACTCCTTGAGGAATTTTTCGAAATCGTGGACAAATATCGCCACAACGGGACCATCCACGCTTTCCTCGATACAGTGCAACCAGACAACGTGACCCAGGTTACCTATGATGGTCTGCAATCGCTCATCGCTGGTCTTATGACCCCAGAAGAGGTTGTTGCTGAAATTCAGAAGGAGTGGGAAAAGGCCAAGGCTGAAGGGAAGATTCTCAAGCCAGGTGGTGCCATTACATCTTTGGAGTAGAAGCCCTGTGCAGGTGCCCAGAGACCCTGGGCACCTGCACAAAGGAGGTCAAGGAAGAATGGGAAAAGGTTCGTTGCGCGATTTGGGCAGTGCTTGCTTCTTCCTGGCCCCGGCCCTTTTCCTTTATATCACCTTTGTTATCTATCCAACTTTAGACCTTTTCCGGTTTTCCTTTACGTCGTGGGATGGGGTTTCTCCTGTTAAACAGTGGGTAGGAATTCGTAATTACCAGGAGCTCTTTTCCGATAGAATTTTCTGGCAGGCCTTTCGAAACACTCTGCTCTGGGCAGGAATTGTGTTATTCCTCAACGTCTTCGTTGCCCTTATCCTCGCTGCACTGATAGCAGAGCCAATCAGAGGCCGAGTTGGTTTCCAGCTTGCTTATTTTCTCCCGGCTGTACAGGCGGGTGTCGTAACCGCAACAATATGGCGGTGGATGTATCAGCCTAACGGAGTGATCAACACTTTCCTCAGGACCGTTGGTCTTGGACGATTTGCGCGGGGGTGGTTGGGGGATTTTGCGCTGGCTCTGCCAGCCCTGGCGGTAGCCAGCTCCTGGATGGGTATGGGTGTGAACATTGCGATTTTCCTCGGTGGCATTCAGAACATCGACCCTGCCCTTTACGAAGCTGCAAAGATCGATGGCGCGAACAGGTTCCAGCTGTTCCGTTACATCACGGTGCCTTCTCTTTACCATACGATAGTCATCGTGCTTATCTTGAGCACTATCGGTGCGTTCAAGACTTTCGACATTGTGTGGGCCACAACACAGGGTGGTCCTGTACGCGCAACAGAACTCCTCGCCACGTACACGTACAAAAAAGGAATGTTAGAGGTGCGCTATGGGTATGGAAGCTCAATCGCCGTGTTCCTTATGCTCCTTATTGTTTTACTTTCGGCCCTCTACTTTTTCCAGCAAAAAAGGGAGGCTTAGAGAATGCGTTGGGGACTGGTACCAGTGTACGTTGTTCTCCTCATAACCTCCGTGCTTATGGTGGCTCCGCTTGTTCTCACCGTCTTTTCTTCCTTGAAATCCCCTGACCAGTTTCTCCGTGCTCCGTGGATTCCGCCTTCTCCACCGGTTTTTGATAATTTCGTATCCGCATGGTATAGAGGACGTTTCAATGTGTACTTTAAAAACAGCGTCATCATCTCCGCAATCGATGCCTCCCTTATGGCCCTCATTGCCACTATGGCAGCTTATGCTTTCGCTTTTCTCCGTTTTCCCGGAAACAGGGTACTCCTGATGGTTCTTATCCTCGGATTAATGGCCCCGGTTACGGCGCTTATTCTTCCTCTTTATGCCGTGATGAATAGTTTTGGCCTAGTTAACACACGCCTGGCGGTCATAGCTGCTGATCTTGCGCTGGCACTCCCCTTTTTCATTTTCATCGTTCGGGCCTATTTCCTGAACCTTCCTGCTGAGCTCAGGGATGCTGCAAAGGTTGATGGTGCCAATGAGTTCCAGGTTTTTTGGAACGTCATGTTCCCTCTGGCGAAACCTATAGTTGTGGTGGTGGTGTTGCTCGAATTCCTGTGGAGCTGGAACGACCTGCTTTTGCGTCTGGTTTTCCTTACTAAGGATCCCTTACGAACGCTGACCGTAGGTTTACTCTTTTTTCAGGGTCTCCATACCCATGATCCGGGAGGCTCTGCCGCTGCGGCACTCATCCTTGCTGGTCCGGTGATCGTCCTTTTCCTGCTGTTCCAGCGTCAGTTCATCCAGGGGCTGACCCAGGGGGCGTTTAAGTAACCGAAGGGAGCATAAGTCTGGAGGGATAGAAGCATGTGCAGCACTGGAGAGCAGGTCGTAGCTCCTCAGGATTTACTCTGCGAGTACAGGGTGAACCCTCTGGGGATAGATAATCCCTCTCCAAGGTTTTCCTGGAAAGTGGTTACGCAGGAGCGGGGGAGTTTCCAAACAGGATACCAGGTTCTTGTTTCCCAAAACCTCGAGAATCTCGAGAGGGACATAGGCGATATGTGGGATTCGGGCAAGGTCGAGACACGACAATCACTCCACGTGGTCTACGGTGGAAAACCACTCCAAAGCAGGACAAGGTATTACTGGAAGGTCCGCATTTGGGACCAACAAGGAAGGGTGAGCCCCTACAGTGCACCTGCATGGTTTGAAACGGCTTTTCTGAGCCAGGAGGATTGGCGAGGTGTGTGGATTGCCTCGCCTTCGGTTTCTAAGCTCTCTTCTGCGCCAATGTTCCGTAAGGAGTTCCTTCTCACCAAGGAAATATCCAGAGCCCGGGCCTATATTTCCGGCCTTGGATACTATGAACTTCGGATAAATGGCCAGAAAGTCGGTGATCACGTCCTTGATCCGGCCTGGACTGATTATACGAAACGGGTTTTCTATGTGACTTACGATGTCACTCCTTATCTTAGGAAAGGGCCAAATGCCATTGGGGTTATCTTAGGTAACGGGTGGTTTGCCTATTCCCTCACCAAAATGCACCCTACTCCGCAACTCCTTTTTCAACTCCATATCGAATTTCAGGATGGGACCGAGGAGTGCATTGTGAGCGATCGAAGCTGGCAGGTCACGGTCAACGGCCCTATCGTGGAAAACAGTATTTACCATGGAGAAATCTACGATGCAAGGTTAGAGAAACCTGGGTGGGATATGCCTGGTTACACAATGGATCCCAAGGAGTGGTGCATTCCCATTATCGCTGAACCCCCAGGAGGGATTATGGTTGCCCAGTTCCTGGAACCCATAAAGGTGGTACAGGATGTCATTCCGGTAAACGTTTCGTCGCCAAAACCTGGGATTTATGTCTTTGACTTTGGTCAGAACATAGCAGGTTGGGTGAAGCTCAGGGTACGGGGACCAAAGGGGACAAAAGTGACCATGAGGTTTGCCGAACTTCTTTACGAGGATGGCACGGTAAACCAGGAGAACCTTAGAACCGCTCGAGCTACTGATGTCTATGTCCTCAAGGGAGAAGGAATCGAAGTCTACGAGCCAAGGTTCACTTATCATGGGTTTCGCTATGTCCAGCTTGAAGGTCTCCCTGAGAAACCCGGCTTAGAGGATGTGGTGGGCAGAGTGGTGCGCTCGTCGGTGAAGCAGATAGGAAGCTTTCGATGCAGTCACGAGCTTCTTAATAAGATTCAGCAAAACGCTTTCTGGACAGAAGCAAATAATCTTCACGGAATTCCTACCGATTGTCCTCAGCGTGATGAGCGACTGGGATGGCTCAATGATATGACGGTGAGGGCCGAAGCTGCTTTGTATAACTTTGACTTGGCCTGTCTCTACACGAAATGGTTAGACGATATAAAGGACACCCAGGATCCTGCCACAGGAGCTATTGCCGATACTGCTCCTTTTAGGGGATATGGTCGAAGGCCTGCCGACCCTGTGGCGATGAGTTACCTCGTTGTCCCCTGGCTCTTGTACGTTTTCTATGGCGATCGGCAGATCCTTGAAAAGCACTATGAGGGCATGAAGAGGTGGATAGCCTATTTGGAGAAGGCTACCGATGAGGCTGGAATTGTCTCTTACAGCTACTATGGTGATTGGTCTCCTCCCTTGACTGAGTCAGTTCCCGGCAGCATTGGGGCGGGGGCACTTTCGGCCACAACCCCCGGGGTATTCGTCTCCACGTGCCTTTTTTACTACGGCGTTCTTCTGCTCTCGAAGGTAGCAGGGGTGCTCGGTAAGCATGAGGATGAGGAGTACTATACCTCTCTGGCGGCTAAAACCAGGGAAGCAATCAACCGGGTATTCTTGGATGCCGAGGCAAAGACCTATGCTACCGGAAGCCAAACTTGCCACGTCCTGCCGCTATTCTTGAAGTTGGTTCCCGATGAATATGACAAAGACGTGTTGCAGAATCTTGTGGAGGACATAGAAAAACGTGGAGGGCATTTAGCCACAGGAAATCTTGGCTCCAAATATCTCATGGATGTTCTCTCCGAGTACGGGCGAGCCGATGTGGCTTATGTTCTGGCAACCCAAACAACGTATCCCAGCTGGGGGTACATGGTCATGCAAGGTGCAACGACCATGTGGGAACGATGGGAATACGTTACAGGCGGCTGGCAGGCGGAGATGGCCTCTCACTGCCATCCTATGAACGCTACGGTCAGTGCCTGGTTTTACAAAACTCTGGGGGGAATTATGCCTGTCGAGGAAGACCCGGGATTTGGCCGAATCATCATTCGACCCTATATGCCCAGAGATTTAACGTCTGTTGAATGCGTGCTTCAAACTCTCCGGGGCCCTGTCCGATCAGAATGGCGAAGGACTTCTCAGGGGTTTGTCATGAACGTCGCCATCCCATGGAACGCTATGGCGTCCATCCATGTTCCCATAGATAAAGAAAGTGCCCAGGAAATCGTCATCCAGGAAAGTGGCCAGACGGTATGGGAGAAAGGTCGGTGTGTTGATCGTACTGCTGGAATTGTTGAGGCGAGCACAACCGAATCTTCCATCGTGTTCCTTGTCGGTTCTGGTACGTACCGATTCGAGGTTATTGATTTGGAGAGATAGTCGGGGAGGGATAGTCGGTGAAGCAATCCGTCTTGGTTCAACCTCGGAAGAGCGAAGTTTGGGATGTTCCCCTTCCAAGCATTGGACCAGAAGAAGTCCTGATTCGGGTGAGGGCCTGTGGTGTCTGTGCTTCGGAACTCCATGGACCGTGGAAAAATCCCCCTGCTCTTCCTTGGAAGTTGGGGCACGAAGTGGCAGGGGAAGTGGTGGAAGTTGGAGAGCAGGTGAAGGGCTTTTCTCCAGGAATGGCGGTCACCGGTATCATTAATCAAGGGTTTGCGGAATACGCAGTAGCGCCCTTCACACATCTTGTCCCCATTCCTGCTGGGATACCTTACGAGTTTGCCCTGGGAGAACCGCTTTCGTGCGTCATCAGTGCAGCCCGCAGGACTCGCGTGGAGCTTGGGGACACTGTGGCTATCGTTGGTGCTGGTTTCATGGGTTTACTCATGCTTCAGGCAATTCTCCTGAAGGGTCCAGGGAGAGTGGTTGTCGTTGACATTCGTGAGGAGGCGCTTGAGCTTGCCAGAACTCTTGGTGCCGATGAAGTGTACCGGCCAGAAGAGATACCACCTCAGCTCAAAATGGTTTGCTGGGAGAACATCGGTAAGGGCTTTGGTGCCGATGTGGTCATCGAGGCCTCAGGAACTCAGGTTGCTTTAACCCTTGCTGGTGAAATCGTTAAGGAGCATGGAATTCTCTCCATTGTGGGGTACCACCAGGGTGGCTTAAGAAGCATTGATATGGACCTCTGGAACTGGAAGGGCATTGAGGTTGTCAATGCTCATGAACGGCGGACTGATTTTCAGATGGACTCTATGAGAAGGGCCTTGAAGCTTTTGCAGGCTGGCAAGATTGTTATGGATCCTCTCATTACTCATAGGTACAGCCTGGATCAAGTCGATCAGGCGTTTTCGGATCTTGAGCAAAAGCCCAAGGGATTTATTAAGGCGGTCGTGGTCATGTAGCAAAGCACTTTCAATCAGGCGTTTTTTACCTTGGTACCCAGCTAAAAGAGGACACCCAAAAAGGCGCGTGGGTTCAGGTACGGTAGGAGGGAAGGCCATGAAACTGGGGTTTATGACTGCATGTTTGCCCGAGATGAGCCTTGAAGAGCTCGTTGCGTGGGCCAGCCGCAACGGTTTCCAGATGCTTGAGGTGGCCTGCTGGCCGAAGGTTTATGAAAAACGGAGGTACGCCGGAACCCAGCACATCGATGTCGCCAGTCTCACCGAAGAGGAGGCTGCCCGGATTCGGGAGCTCTTTGCTTCCCACGGGCTTGCCATCTCCTCCCTCGGGTACTACCCCAATAACCTCGACCCCAACCTCGAGAACCGCCGCTTCTACCATGAGCACCTCAAGAAGGTCATCAAGGCAGCGCAGATGCTTGGGGTGCCGGTGGTGGGGACTTTTGTGGGTCGGGATCCGCGGATGAACGTGGAAGAGGCCCTTGAGGAATTCCGCAAGGTCTTCCCTGATCTTGTGAAGTTCGCCGAGGACCATGGGGTGAAGCTCGCCATTGAGAACTGCCCCATGCTCTACACCCTGGACCGCTGGCCTGGAGGGACGAATCTCGCCACCACTCCCTATATCTGGGAACGGATGTTCGAGGCCATTCCCTCTTCTTCCTTTGGGTTGAACCTTGACCCCTCCCACCTCATCTGGCAGCAGATTGACTACGTCCGGGCAGTGTACGACTTCAGAGAGAAAATCTTCCACGTCCATGCCAAGGACACGAAAATCCTCTGGGACAAGCTGTATGAAGTGGGGATTTTCGGTTTTGGCTGGTATGCATATAAAGTAGCCGGAACAGGAGACATCGACTGGTCTGCCTTTTTGACGGCACTCCACGAGGTTGGGTATGACTACGTGGTGAGCATCGAGCATGAGGACCGGAACTTCGAGAAGGACACTGAGAGCAAACTCCGGGGAATCATTCTTGCAAAGAAGCTCCTTGAACCCTATATTGTGTGAAAAAGGGCGGTAGCTACCGCCCTTTTTCGTCACTCTTTCTCAAACTGGTCCTTGCTTGCTCCACACACCGGGCACACCCAGTCGGGTGGCAGGGCCTCAAAGGGTGTCCCCGGTTCAATCCCTGCGTCCGGGTCCCCCTTGGCCGGGTCGTACACGTATCCACAGATGCGGCAAATGTAGCGGTCCATCGTTCTCCCCCCTTTACGGGTTTTTCTTTCCTAACCAGGGAAACGCACCGAAATTCCTCTTCACCCGAAAACCGTATCAAGGCCCATCATGACGACAAAGCCCACAAGGAGGGCATACGTGGCGTAGCGGGCCGAAGGACCGTGATGGGTCTCGGGGATGATTTCATCCCCAATCACAAAGAGCATCGCCCCTGCGGCGAGGGCAAGGCCAAAGGGCAGGAAGGCGTACATCATCGAAATGAGGCCCACACCCAGTATCCCTCCCAGAGGCTCCACGAGTCCGGTGAGAAGGGCATAGAGGAAGGACCTCTTTCGGCTGTATCCTACCCCAAGAAGCGACACCGCCACCGCAAGGCCCTCGGGGATGTTCTGGAGCCCAATGGCTACGGCCACCGTGATGCCGTCGGCGATGTTTTTACTCCCAAAGCTCACCCCTACAGCGAGGCCCTCAGGGAAGTTGTGCAGCGTGATGGCAAGAACAAAAAGCCAGATTTCCCGAAGTTTCGATGCCGGGCCCTCCTTTCCTTTTTCAAAGTGTTCGTGGGGGACAATGCGGTCAAGAAGGTCAAGGAGTGCAGCTCCGGCAAGCACCCCTGCAACGGTCACCCACGTCCCACCCTGTTCAATAGCAGGAACAAGGAGGCTGAAGGCGGTGGCGGCGAGCATGACCCCCGCGGCAAAGCCGAGGAGCTCGTCCTTCAGGCGGTGGGAGAGGGCATGGAGCGAAGAGAAGAAGACGGGTATGGCGCCAAGCGCCGTCGCAAAACCTGTCAGAGTACTCGCTACGATTCCCCAAAAGAGGTGGTTCATGGCCCAATTTTGCCAGAGAAATTCGAGGATGGCAAGGGTTCAGCGGGCCAGGGTTCGGAAAAAGGCGATGCTTCCGGCGCCTAAAGCCCCGTAATAGGTGAGGAGGCGCCAGAAGAACACAAGGAGGCTCGCCTTCCCGCCTTCAAGGAAAGGCTTAAAGAGTGAGGCAAAGGAGAGCTCGGCCACGCCGCTTGCTCCGGGGACCGGGGTGAAACGAAGGGCGAAGAAGAGGGGGACCTGGAGGTGAATGGTTGAGAACCAGGAGAGGCGGGTTTCGGAAAGGGCAAGAAGGATGAAATAGGTCGTACCGAAGAGGCAGAGGAAGTGCAGGCAGTACATAGAGATGTTCCACCCAAGGTAGTGGGGGTTACGGAGGAAAATGAGGAGTTTCTCCCGGAGGTCGAAGAGGAAGTTGCCGACGAAGGCGGGGATTTCCTGCCCGGTAGGGGCAAGGCGAGGAAAACGAGAGGCCAGAAAGGTACCAACTTTGCCAGAGAGCGCCACAAGAGGCGCGGGGAACTTGAGGAAAGCTGCCAGAACGCCGATGAGGACAGCGTAAAGCCCGAGGAGGTACGAGGTGACCTGGAAAATCCGGGAGGGAATGGGCTCTTTCTGGAGGAAAGAGAAAAGAAGGAAGAGAACCACAAGGCTCAGCGAGTACAGCGCTCCTCCCACGAGAGTCAGCGAGGTTGCCTCCCCAAGGGAAAGTCCGGATTTTGTGAGGACATAGATTTCAGCGACATTCCCCCCTGTATTGGCAGGGGTGATACCGCTTAGGAAGTACCCGGAGAGAACCACAGTGAGGCTATCCCGGAAGCGGATGCGCTTTTTCCAGATACGGGCCGACACCATGACCCGCAAAGCGTCGCAGGACCATCCGAGGATAAGGAGGAGCACACCCAAAAGGAGGTACTGGGGAGCGGGGACGGCGAAGACCACCCGTCCTTCCCGACGGAAAAGGGAAAGCACAATGAGCACCAGGGCCCCAGCACTCCCACCCACTCCCACGAGGAACTGCCTGAGAATCTTTCGGGGATTGAGGGCGTGTTCGATTCCGCGCACAACCCCATTATGACAGAAGTCTTGAGGTTCGGCAAGGCTCAGGGAGCTTTTACCCTGAGGAGTCCTGTTTTGTAGGCAAAAAGCAAGCTCAAAAGGCAGGCAATGGTGCTCTCGGCTCCCCGGTTCTCGTTGAGTCCGGAGGGCGTGAGCCCGTCAGCGCAGGAACCCGTCGCTTCGTCGTAGAGGCTCACGCGGTGGACGTTTCTTCCGAGAAACCATTCTAACGACAACAGAGCCCGTCTTCGATTCCTCTCCCGGTCATAGAATTTCGAGGCCCTGAGGGAGGTAACGAGCATCCAGAAGGCTTCGATGGGCTGCTGGTCGAAAAGTGCCCGTCTCCCTCCCTTCCGGTACCACCCCCTGTTCCCGATGGGGACGAACATGCCGTCCACAAAAACCTGAGAAGAAAGGAATTCAAAGCTTTCTCTGGCTGCCTTGAGAAACCTCTGGTCTTCGGTGAGTTCATAGGCGGTGAAAAGGGCCAGAGGGAGCAGGGCATTGCCCCAGGTGAGGGCTTCATCGAACCACCTCCACAGGGGCTCGGAGTGTTCCCTGTAGCGTCTGAGGACCTTTTCCCCAAAAATCGAGGCGCATTCGGTGATGGAGAGTTCCATCCCTGGGATTGCTCCTTCCGGAGCGAGTTCACGCAGACCCTCCAGGAGAAAACCCATCGGGCGAGGATGGTGCAGGGAGAGAAGATGAGGGGTGAGTCTCTCAAGCATTCTCCGGGCAGGCTCTCTGAGTTCCCGGGGAAAGCAACGGGAAGCAGACAGAGCTGAAAGCGCCCAGAAGGCCCTTCCCTGGCAGTCCTCGGAACCCACCTCATCGAGGGGTTTGCAGTCGATGGCAAAGAGATTGTGGAAGAGCCCATCGGGTCTTTGGGCCCACTGGAGGAAGGACAGGTACCTTCTTGCAAGTTGCAGTACCCAGGGGTTGCCGAAGAGCTCAAAGTGACGAATGGTCACAAGGAGGGCTCGAGCCACGTCATCTGTGGTGTACCCGTGGCGGAGGTCGGGGACGCCGAAGACAGCATGCTGGTAGAGGCCAAAGTGGTCGGTGAGCGCCGCGAGGTAGTCAAGGCGAAGAGCGAGGGTCTTTTTCCGTGTCCTCAGGGAGAGCATGGTCCTTCACTCCTTCGAGAATGCGGTACGGGCATGGCAGAGAATACGTTCGAAGAGTTTCGCGTATTCTTGACCCACCCGGTCCCAGGAGTAGGCTGCCCCGGCGTTTTTTGCCCGGGCTTCAATGACGTGCATTCTCTCGGGATGTTCGAGGAGTTCCAGAAGTGCTTCTTGGATGGCTGTGGCATTCCGGAAGGGAACAAGGATACCCGTGCCGTTTTGGAGTGCTTCCCGGGCGGAGAGGTAGGGTGTGGAGATGACGATTTTTCCAAAGCGGAGGGCATAGGTGAGGGTCCCGCTTGTGACCTGCTCGGGATTGAGGTAGGGTGTGAGGTAAATGTCTGTTGCGGCAAGGTACTGGACGAGTTCTTCCTGAGAGAGGTAACGGTTCACGAAGTGCACGTGGTCTTCAAGACCGAGTCTGCGAACTTTCTCTTCAAGAAAGACCCGGTAGGATTCTCCCCGTTTTTCTCGCTCTTTGGGATGGGTTTCTCCAAGGATGAGGTAAAGGACGTTGGGGAAACGGCGAACGACACCGGACAGGGCCTCAATAGCGTATTCGATGCCCTTCCCCGGACTGAGGAGGCCAAAGGTGGAGAGAACAGTTCTCCCCGAAAGCCCAAGGAGACTCTTTGCCCTGTCTTTGTCTTCGGGGACGTGATGAGGTGCTCCGTGGGGGATGTAGGAAATTTTGTGCGGTGGGAGACCGTATACCCGTTCAAGGATGGGGATGGCCAGACGGTTCATGCAAACGAAGGCTTCGACGTAGCAGGACATTTCCCGGATAATGGCGAGTTTCCCAGGGTCCGGGTGCGAGAGGACAGTGTGGAGGGTCACGACAGAGTGCTTTTTCAGATGCTTCAGAAAGGTGAGCACGAACTCTCCGTTTTCTCCACCGAAGATACCGAATTCGTGCTGGATGCTCACCACATCGGCAACGTTGCTGGCTATCTTTGCCGCCTTGATGTAGTCGAGTTCATGGTCTCTCCGCACCACAAAGAGCACCTCAGGAGGTCGCGTTGAAGTCTTTTCCCCTCCCTGTTCAATGGCGATGACTGCGGGCTGTGTGAGATTCCAGGAAGCAGCGGCAGAAGCAAGGTCCTGGGTGAAGGTGGCCAGGCCGCATTCTGTTGGGGGATATGTTGAAAAATACAGGACCCTCTGATTGCAAGGGGTGGACATTGTTCTCACCTCCCGTGAGTTTTCAGAGTCTGCCGTACTCGTCCTCGTAACGGACGATATCCTCTTCGTCGAAGAAACCGAAGGAAATTTCGAGGATTCTCGCCGGAGCGCGGTGCGCCTGGAGGCGATGTTTTGTCCCTCGAGGGATAAAAAGCGTTGCAAGGTCTCCGAGCCGGTGTTTCCTCCCCTCGATCTCTGCCGTGACCTCTCCGGAGAGCACAACCCACAGCTCGTCGCGATGGCAGTGGGATTGCAGGCTCAGGGAAGTTCCAGGTTTCACCTCGAGGATCTTCACTGTGGTGGGCTCGTTGAGGGTGTACCGGATGAAACGTCCCCACGGTTTCTGGACTTCCTCAATGCATGGTTCTCTCGTGTGCCGGCCGGTGTAACGGGAATGGTTTTGGACGGTCAGGTTTTGCATGGGAACCACCTCCGCACGAGGGTTTGACGTTGCAAGCATTTTCTATTATAGTCAAAATATCAGGTTATGTCAAATGAGAGATAATCTTGCCCCGTGACCTTCCTTCGATCCTGCAGTTTCGAGGGAGGAGACGTGGTGTCCTCCATCAGGCGATTGACAGCGCCCGGAAAGTGCGGTACTTTTAAGGGCAAAATGTGGGAAACGAGGGGACAGGGAATGGATGGGAGTTTCTATATCACGACGCCAATCTACTACGTGAACGATGTTCCCCATATTGGGCACGCCTACACCACCTGCGCTGCCGACGTTCTGGCCCGTTTCCACCGCATGAGAGGGGAACGGGTGCTCTTCTCCACGGGAACCGATGAGCACGGGCAGAAAATCGCCAAAGCCGCTCAGGATGCTGGTCTTACTCCCCAGGAGCTTGTGGACCGGGTGGTCCTCCGTTTCCAGGACCTCTGGAAACGGATGCACATCTCCTATGATGTGTTCATCAGGACGACTGATCCCGAACACGAGAGAACTGTTCAGTCGTTCTTTCTCCTCCTCAAGGAGAAGGGGTACATCTACAAGGGTGAATACGAGGGATGGTACTGCGTGCCCTGTGAGACCTTCTGGACAGAGGCACAGCTTGAGGGGCGCCTGGTGTGTCCTGATTGCGGCAGGCCCCTTGAGCGTCTGCGGGAAGAGAGCTACTTTTTCGCCCTCTCGAAATTTACCGAGCCTCTCCTGAGGTACCTTGACGAGCATCCCGACTTTGTGATGCCGGAGAGCCGCTTCAACGAAATCTACAGTTTCGTGAAGGGGGGCCTCAAAGACCAGAGCATTTCCCGTCTGGGGGTCCGGTGGGGAATTCCCGTTCCCGGAGACCCGAATCACACCATCTACGTCTGGTTCGATGCGCTCATCAACTACCTCACGGTGGTGGGGTTTGGGAGGGATAGAGAACGCTTTGAGACCTTCTGGCCTTCGGCCCACCACCTTGTGGGGAAAGACATCCTCCGGTTCCATGCTGTCCTCTGGCCCAGCATGCTCCTTGCGGCGGGACTTCCTCTCCCCCGACGGGTCTTCGCCCATGGCTGGTGGACGGTAGAAGGAGAGAAGATGTCCAAGTCCAAGGGCAACGTGGTGGACCCCCTTGAGGTCATTGCTCGATTTGGTGTAGATCGCTTCCGGTACTTCCTCATGCGGGAGGTGAGCTTTGGGCTGGATGGGGATTTTTCGGAACGGGCGTTTGTGGAGCGGAGCAATGCCGATCTTTCGGATAACTTCGGGAACCTCATCCACCGGACGCTGAACATGGTCTGGAAGTACCGGAATGGCCGGGTGGCGAAACCTTCCCGGTATGAGGACCGGGAGTGGGAAGAGCTCCTTAAGGAAGTTCGAGAACGGTTCTTCACCTTTATGGACCGTTTCGCCTTTTCCCAGGCCCTCGGAGAGGTCTGGCGTCTTGTGCACTTCGGCAACCGTTACCTCGACCAGAAGGCCCCCTGGCGGATGGTACAAGATCCGATTCTTGGGGAGGAACTCGATCGGGTACTGTACAGGCTTCTTGATTGCGGGAGGATGCTTGGAGTGTTCGTGTTCCCCTTCATGCCGGAGACTGCAACGAGGCTTTTGCAGTACCTGGGAGTGGAGGAAATCCTGAAGGACCACAATCCCCTGGCGCTGTGCGACTGGGGAAAGGGTCCATCGGTGTTCTCTGTAGCGCAGCCTGAACCCCTGTTTCCTCGCCTGCAGGGATGAGAGGAGGTTGAACGGAATGCAATCTCAGGAAATCCACCTTGAAGATTTCCAAAAAGTCGACCTTCGGGTTGGGGAAGTGGTGAGCGCCGAGCGGGTAGAGGGAACCCGGGCCCTTATGGTGCTCCGGGTGAACCTGGGGGCAGAGGAGCGGACCCTGGTTGCCGGACTGGCCCCGTACTATTCGGTGGAGGAAATGGTGGGGAAGAAGGTTGTGGTGGTCACCAACCTTGAACCCGCGGTCATCCGGGGGATTAAATCCCAGGGAATGCTCCTTGCTGCCGATGACGGGCAGGGGAAGGTGAGTCTCGTCACCGTTGATCGGGACATCGCTCCGGGAAGCAGGGTGCGATGACCTCCTGGGTCGATATTCATGCCCACCTCGACGACGAAGCCTTCCGGGAGGATCTCCCCGAGGTACTATCCCGTGCCCGGAAGGTGGGGGTGGCGCACATTGTCACTGCCGGGACTTCTCTTGAGTCTTCGAAAAAGGTTGTGGAACTCGTCCGACTCTATCCCAGGGTTTACGGGTGTGTGGGGGTACACCCTCAAGAGGTGAAGGGAGAAGTCGACCTTTCGCCACTTGAGCGCCTTCTCAGAGAGGAAAGAATCCTTGCGGTGGGGGAGGTTGGCCTCGATTACTTCTGGGACACAACTTACAAAAAAGAGCAGAAAGTCGTTTTTGCTGCTCAGGTTGAACTCGCCGAACGGTATGGCCTTCCCCTTGTGGTGCACTCCCGGAATGCAGAGGAGGACGTCTTCCGGATTCTCGCAGAAAAAGCCAGAAACGTCCCTGTAGTGTGGCACTGCTTTTCGGGGGATTCGGAACTCCTCAGGCGTGTCCTTTCCCGGGGATGGTACGTATCTTTTGGCGGTGTGGTGACCTATCCGAAGGCGTTTCGTCTCCGGGAGGTGGCACGGACGGTTCCCCCCGAGCGTCTTTTCCTCGAGACCGATGCGCCCTATCTTACGCCTCAGCCAAAGCGAGGTGCGAGAAACGAGCCGGCATTCCTCATTGAGACGGCAGGCTTTTTCGCCGCTCTTTTGGGGAAGAGCCCCGAGGACCTGAAGACGCGTCTCTGGGCAAACTTCCTACAGGTTTTCCTCAAGAATTCCCATCCGTAACTCTCTCTTTTTGGCATATTTCTTTATCACCTCCCTCGCGGGAGGTGATAAGGTGATCCGAGGAATCTACACTGCTCTTTCGGGGCTCAATCTCCACGAAATCAAGCAGACTATCCTCGCCAACAACATTGCCAATATCGACACTCCGGGCTTTAAAAAGGACGTCTTCTCCATCGAGGGAGGAGAGGTGGCGGAACTTTTCCGCTTTGTCTTGGGAGAACATCCCGCCTTTGTGGGGGAGCTTCCCCTTGCCGTGCAGCCCCGGGTGGACTTCACCACTGATTTTTCCCAGGGTAGGCTGGAGATGACGGGGAATCCTCTGGATCTCGCCATTGAGGGTGAGGGATTTTTCGTGGTGATGACCGGGGAAGGCGAAGCATACACCCGGGCCGGGAATTTCCTGCGGAGTGCCGATGGGAGACTGGTGACTCCAGGGGGGTATCCCGTCCAGGGAGAGGGGGGTGACCTCGTACTTCCTCCGCAAGGAGAAGTGGTGGTGGATGAAGAGGGCAATATCCGGGTGGGGGAAGAGGTGGTGGGGAAACTCCGGATTGTGCGATTTGCAAGCCCTGACCTTCTGGAGAAACGGGGCGAGAACCTCTTCCGGGCGCCGGAAGGGGTGGTGCCCGAGGCAGCTCAACAGTACACCATCCGGCAGGGGTTTTTGGAGCGGTCCAATGTGGAGATTGTGGAGGCCATGGTGCGGATGATTGAAGCCCTCAGAGAGTACGAGCTCACCCAGCGGGCTGTAATGGCTCAGGATGAGACGCTGGGGAAAGCGGTGAATGACATCCCTCGTCTGGGATAGGAGGAGGAGAGCGGTGATTCGAGCGCTATGGACGGCGGCCACGGGGATGCAGGCCAAGCAACTCGACCTTGACGTGATTGCCAACAACCTCGCTAACGTCAATACCACGGGGTTCAAGAAAAGCCGGGTGGACTTCCAGGACCTCATGTACCAGGTTATCCGCTTCAAGGGAACTCCTACCTCTCCCGAGACCCAGGTTCCCTCAGGGATTGAGGTAGGTCTTGGAGTGCGACCGGCGGCCATTCAGAAGATTTTCTCCCAGGGTGATATCTACGAGACGGGGAATCCGCTGGATCTTGTGATTGAGGGGGATGGGTTTTTCCAAGTCCTTCTTCCTGACGGAACGGTGGCCTACACGAGAGACGGGTCTTTCAAGCTCGACGCTCAGGGAAGGATGGTCACAAGCGACGGATTCCCTCTTGAGCCTCCCATCACCATTCCTCAGGAAGCCGAGTCCATCACCATTGCTCAGGACGGGACGGTCACGGTGAAGATGCCCGGGGAGACGGAACCTCAGGAAGTCGGAGTGATTGAGCTGGTCCGTTTCGTGAACCCCGCAGGACTTCTGAGTATTGGAAGGAACCTCTACGTGGCTACAGCAGCTTCCGGTGACCCTCAGGTGGGGACCCCGGGGCTTGGGGGTTTCGGGACGCTGGCTCAAGGGTTTCTCGAGACCTCCAATGTCCAGATTGTGGAGGAAATGGTCCGGATGATTTCTGCTCAGAGAGCTTACGAAATTAACGCCAAAGCGGTCACCACCGCTGATGAGATGATGAGCATCACCAACAATATGAAGAGGTGAGGCCGTTTGCGGCGATGGGCAGGGGCCTTTGCGCTTTTGAGTCTTCTGAGCGCGGTATCTTCGGCCTTTGCGCTTACCCTTGAGGTGCGCCTCAGGGAGGAGGTCGTGGTCTTTCAAGAGACCCTCACGCTTGGGGATGTCGCCGAGGTCTTGTATCCTGATCCCCAGTGGGAGAGGGCTCTGCGGAGCCTGAGCCTTGGGGCTTTGCCCCCTCAGGGAGAGCGGGTGATTTCGCCCCAGGAAATCTACGCCCGGGTGGTGGGGCAGAGGGTTCCGGGTCTTGACTACATCTACTTCTCCGGGGCCAGCGTCTCTCGGGTGCGGCGAGGAGGAGTGCCGGTGGCCCGGGAAACTCTGGAGGAAGAGATCCACAGGGCTTTGAAAGAGCGTTTCCCCGAGGCTGAGCGGATTGAGGTGACCCTCCTTGAGGAGCCCAGGATAGTCCTCCCTACCCCGGGGTTTGCGGTGGTGCTCCCAAAGACCCTGAAACCCTGGGGAGTGCAAGGGGCAGATATTGTTGCAAGCGATGGAACGCGGAAAACAACGGTGCGGTTTGCTCTTTCTGTCTACCGCCCTGTGGTTCGGGCCAGGAAAGACCTAACCGTTCACGAGACCATCGACCCGGAGGACGTCGCCGTGAGTGTCGAGCCGGTGTCTTTTGGGACCGAAAAGGCCTGTACCGCCCTTGAGGAGGTTTTGGGGAAACCGGTGCGGAAAACTCTCAGAGCCGGGGATCCTGTTGTGCCCACTGCTTTGGGGAAGGACGTCCTTATTAAGCGAGGGGATCTCGTGACGATGGTGGCAGAATACGGGAGCATTGTGGTGACGACCACGGGGAAGGCCCGGGGGGAAGGGACCTTAGGGGATCGCATTGTCGTTGAGAATACCTCCTCCCGAAAGAGGGTGGAAGGCATCATTGTTGATGAACGGACTGTGCGGGTGGTGGTCCAGTGAGGTGGCTTTTCGGTTGCCTTGTCGGTCTTTCCCTTCTTTTTGGGGGCGTGGCCTTCGGGGAGTCCCTCTGGCGGGATGATGGGTGGTTCTCGGAGCCTTACGTGGCAGAACGGGCCAGAAACGTCGGAGATGTGGTCACGGTGATTCTTGAAGAACAGACCAGGGGAACGGCCACAGCCTCATCCCAGGGGAGTAACGAAACGCAGGTTGGGCTTCAAGCAGGCCAGGGAGTCTTTGACTTCCTCCCGCCGGCGCAGCTCAACCACCAGAGTTCTCAAACGGGGAAACGTTCGTACAGCCGGGGTGTTACCTTAAGTGGTGTCATCGCCTGCCGGGTTGTGGAGGTTCTTGAGAACGGGCACCTTCGCATTGCGGGCAAAAAGGAAATCTTCCTCAATAAAGAGCGGGAAACCCTGAGTATTGAGGGAACCATCGACCCCCGCCTGCTCTCGCCGCAGAACACTATTTCTTCCACTCAGGTGATGGACGTGGTGATTCGTCTTGAAGGGACGCTCAAGCCCAAAAAACAGAGTGGCCTTCTGGGGATGCTCCAGGGGCTTTTTGGTTCCATTCTTGATGTGCTCTTTTAGAGGGGAGAAGATGAGGTGGCTTTTTAGAGTTCTCATCAGCGTCTTCTGCGTGCTTCTGGCGTTGCCCCTTCGGGCAGAGGTGGTACGGATTAAGGATATCACCGACATCGAGGGCGTGCGGGGGAATCAACTCGTGGGGTACGGGCTGGTTGTGGGGCTCTCGGGCACCGGAGACAGCCAGAACACCCTCTTCACCAACCAGGCCCTGGCGAACGTCCTGGCGAAGTTCGGTATCCCTGTGGACTCGCAGCTTGTGCGTTCCCGGAACGTCGCTTCGGTTCTTGTGACCGCAGAGCTCCCTCCCTTTGTCCGGAATGGGGAACGCATCGACTGTATCGTTTCTTCTTTGGGGGACGCTAAAAGCCTCCAGGGAGGGATGTTGCTCCTCACCCCGCTCAAAGGAGTGGATGGAAAAGTGTACGCGGTGGCTCAGGGGCCGGTTTCCATCGGAGGGTTCAACGTTGGCGGAGGAGGGGGGAACCAGGTGCAGAGGAATCACCCCACGGTGGGCCGAATTCCCGGTGGGGCCATTGTGGAACGAACGGTGGAAACGAATTTCTTCGACGCCGCTCGGGGAACCCTCACGTTCCTTCTCCGAAACCCCGATTTCGTCACCGCCTCCCGCATCGCTCAGGCCATCAATGTGGAGCTTGGAGGCGAGGCAGCCCGGGTCCTGGATGCAAATCGGGTAGAAGTGCGCATCCCCGAGCACTACCGGGACCGGGTGTCCCAGCTTGTGGCGCTTTTGGGGGAAATTCCGGTGACTCCTGACGCGCCAGCCCGGGTGGTGGTGAACGAGCGCACCGGGACCATCGTCATCGGAGGGAACGTGAGGATTCTCCCCGTGGCTTTAGCCCATGGGAACCTCACCGTGACCATCAAGACCCAGTACGAGGTGTCCCAGCCCCCACCGTTCTCGCCGGGGGAAACCGTGGTGGTGCCGGAGACGCAGGTCCAGGTGGAAGAGCAGGAGGCCCGTCTTTTCCGGGTGGAGTCAGGCAACACCATTGATGACCTCGTGCGGGTGCTCAACGCTTTGGGGGTGAGTCCAAGGGATCTCATCGCCATTCTCCAGGCCCTGAAAGAGGCAGGGGCGCTGCAGGGGGAACTCGTGATTCAGTGAGGGATGGCGTATGCGCGTTGAGGGGAAGTGCTCAGGACATTTGACAGGAGAGGAAAAATCGTTGAAAATGATGCAAAAGGCCTGCAGTGATTTCGAGGCCTTTTTCCTGGGGTTTGTGTTCAAGCGGGCGTTTGTGCCGGTGTTCTCTTCCTCGCTTTCAAGTCGGGAGGAGCTGTGGTTTCGGGAACTCTGGGTCGAGGAGGTGGCCAGAAGAGCGAGCGCCCAGGGAGGGGTGGGCCTGGGGAAGTTCCTTTTTGAGCGTCTCGTGAGAGAAGGGAAGTTCCATGATCTTGGCAAAGTGTAAGCGGTGTGGGGCGATTTTCCAGAAGGTCATCGAGCGGAACCTCTGTCCTGCGTGTCTGGCCAAAGAAGAAGAGGAGTTCCAGAAGGTCAAGGAGTTCTTTCGCCGGCATCCCAAGGCGCGCCTTGAGGAGGTCAGTGAGGCCACTGGTGTGGAGAAGAAGGTGATTCTGGAGTTCGTGAAGGAGGGACGGCTGCAGATTGCGTCTGAGGCGCAGCCCGTCCTTGAACTTTTCTGCGAGCGGTGTGGTAGGCCGATTCTTGCAGGACGTCTCTGTGAGGAGTGTCGCCAGAAAGTCGCCCAACTCATCCAGAGCGGTGAGAAGAAAAAAACCTTAGGGCCTGATTTCTACTTTAAAGATGCGCTGAAGAAAAGGAAGGAACAGGGCTAAAGAAAACTCAAAAGGCGTCGATATATAAGGGCAGAAGGGGAAGAAAAGAGGGGATGGAGCGTGAAGATTTCTGGAAATCAGGTGGAAAGCCTTCTCCAGGTGTACGTCGAGAGAGCCAGAGGACAGAAGCGAGGAGAGGCGCTCCGGGTATCTCCTCAGGGCGATTCCCTCGCCCTCTCCCTTGAGGCCCAGAGGATGAACGCCCTGAAGGAACGCCTGCGGGAGATCCCCCCCGTCCGACAGGAGCTCGTGGCGGCTTTCCGGGAACGCCTTGAGAAAGGTCGGTACCACCCAGGTGGTGTGGAGATTGCCCGGAAGATGCTCTACCGCGAAGCGGTGGATTTCATCGTGAGCGAGGGCGAGCGTGTTGACCACTCGGCGTGAGTACTTCCTGCATCTTCTTGAAGGGTTTAAGAGAGAACTTGTGCTTCAGGAGAGGCTTCTTGAGATTGCCCGGAAGAAGCAAGAGATCCTTCTCAAAAACGACATTGAGGCTCTTGTGCCCCTCCTTGAGGAAGAGGGGGAACTGGTTTTCCAGACCTGCGTGGTGGAAAGGCGACTGGGCAAAATCTGGGAGGAAATGAAGCGGCAGTTCTTCCCAAAAGAGCAGGAGATGAGCCTCTCAAGGGTTTTCGAGCTTGCCGATGCGGATCTCCAGGGAGAATTCCTCCTCCTTCGGGAGGAGCTCTCCCGGGTGGTTCGGGAACTCCAGGAGCTCAACCGGCAGAATACCCTGCTCATCGAGGACGTTCTGAACTACATCGACGTGGTGTTCTCTCTGCTCCTCCGGGAGGCGGAGCGGCAGGAAGAAAAAAACAGCCCCTGTTATGGACCCCCGCGGGGTGAGAGGTCCAGGGGTGGCGTTCGCGGCATCCTCATTGACGGCGTTGTGTAGGGGGGAAGGGTATGCGCACCATCTTCCTTGGGCTGGAAATTGCCCGAAAAGCACTGCAGGCACACCAGGCGGCGATGAACGTTACAAGCCACAATATCGCCAACGCCAATACCCCAGGATATACCCGTCAGGTTCCCCACCTTTCGCAGGAGACTGTTCCTTTGAGCGGCCTTTTCGTTCCACCCCACCTCAAAAACGTAGGTCTTGGAACCGACGTGGACGAAATCCGGAGGATGCGGGACAAATTCCTGGACTTGCAAATTCGCCAGGAATCCCGTACCGGGGCATACTGGAACACGATAGACAAGGGGCTGGAGCAGGTTGAGGTGGTTTTCGGGGAACCGGGTGAGAGTGGTCTTTCCCAGATTTTTGACCGCTTCTGGAACACCTGGCAGGAGTTGGCGAAGTCCCCCGAATCCCAGGCTTCCCGGGTTCTTGTGGTCGAGACCGGGAATCTCCTTGCCCAGGCACTGAGCCACACCTACACGCAGCTTGAGACCCAGAGGAGCGAACTCAACGAAGAAGTGGCCATAAAAGTCCAGGAGGTGAACAACTTCATCCAGCAGATTTACGACCTCAACCAGCAGATTGTCCGGGTGGCTCCGGCAGGGGGCAACATCAACGATTACAAAGACCAGCTTGATGTTCTCGTTGAGAACCTCTCGAAAGTCCTCAGTGTTCAGGTTCAGGAGAACCAGAACGGTACCTACACCATTGCGCTCCAGGGGAGGATTCTTGTGAACGACCGGGAACGGAGTTTCCTCAGTCTCTCCTTGAACGCCTCGGGGATGTACGAGGTCTTTTTGGAGAACGGCCCTCAAGTGGACTTTACGTACCAGAACGGAGAGCTTAAGGCGATTCTCGACCTTCGGGATGTTATTGTTCCGAAGTACCAGGAAGCCCTGGATACCCTGGCCATGGGTCTCCGGGATGCGGTGAACACGGTACACCGGATGGGCTTTACCCTTGAGGAACCACCTCAAAGAGGTGGGGACTTCTTCATCGGAGACGGGGCGAAAGACCTTGCGGTGACCCCGGAGATTCTTGAAAACCCGGAAAAGATTGCAGCCTCCTTGAGTGGTGCTCCGGGAGACGGAGGAAACGCCCTGGCCATTGCCCAGCTAAGGGGTAGGCCTGTGGTCGGCGGGTCCACCCCGGATGATTTCTACCGGGGGATTGTTTCCCGTCTGGGAGTGGAACGGGGCGAAGCCCAGCGCATCGCCAAGAATCAGGAGCTTCTTGTGCAGCAGCTTGAGAACCGCCGGGAGTCGATTTCGGGAGTGTCTCTTGATGAAGAGATGACCAACCTCATCCGGTACCAGTACGCGTACCAGGCAGCGTCCCTTCTTGTGCGCACCATCGATGAGATGCTCGACACCTTAGTGAACAGGGTCAGGTAGAGGTGAGAGGATGCGGGTTACCCACCGGATGGTGACAAACCAGGTCATGACGAATCTGTACAATATTACGGAGAGGCTCCTCCGGGTTCAGGATATGCTCTCTTCAGGCAAAACCCTCCGCCGTCCCTCGGATGACCCGGTGAAGCTCAACCACGTGCTCCTTCTGCGCACGTCCATCCGGAAGCTCGAGCAGTACACTGCAAACGTTGAGGACGGGTTGAGCTGGCTCAACCTCACCGACACAAGTCTCAACCAGGCCACCAGCGTCCTCCAGAAGGTACGGACGCTTGCCGTTCAGGGGGCGAACGGAACGCTCACCCCTGAAGACCGCGCCATGATCGCCACCGAGGTGGAGAAATACCTTGAGGAGCTCGTGGGAATCGGCAATACCGCCTATGCTGGCAGGTACGTATTTTCCGGAACTGAAACCCTCACCACACCCTTTGCTCTTGCCGGTGGCCGCCTTACGTATCGGGGGAACGGGGCATCCATCCAGAGGGAAATCAGCGAGGGAGTGGTGGTGGCGATCGGGATACCCGGGGATGGCCTCTTCTTCCGGGGGTTTGAAGTCCAGAGTAACGAAAGTATAACGCTGACAGCGGGAGAACGCTTTGCCATAAATGGTGTGGAAATCGAAATCGATGGCACCATGACGACCCTTGAGGACCTTGTTCGCCGCATCAATGAGGATTTAGCCCTCAAAGAAGAGGTGTACGCCTTTACCGACGGCAAGCGACTTTTCCTGCGTTCCCGGACCGAAGACCCTCTGACCCTTGAGGACCGTTTGGGGACACCTTTAGAAGACTGGGGACTCCTTGATCCTGCGAACTCCCGGGAAGCCTCGGGGATTCTCAAAGTGGTTCGGGACCTTGCAGAGCATCTTCGGGAGAACCGGGTAGATCTCATTTCCGGGGAGGACCTGGAAAAACTGGACCAGGTTCTGGATCTCCTCCTGAAGGTTCGGGCGGAAGTCGGCGCCCGCACGCTCCGCCTGGAGAACGCCCTGAGTCGTTTTGAGGATTTCACCACGAATTTCAAGAAGCTCCTTTCCCTTGATGAGGACATTGACGTTGCCGAGGTTGCGGTGCAGCTTCAGGAGCATCAGAATGTGTACCAGATGGCCCTGGCAGCTGCAGCGAGACTCCTGCAACCAACGCTCCTTGACTTTTTGCGGTGAGGGAAGCGCCTTGAGGGTAACCACGAGGTATTTCGGTGATATCGAGGTTGAGGAGAGCAAAGTCCTCCTTTTCCCCTGGGGTATTCCAGGGTTTGAGCACCTCCACCGTTTTCTCCTCCTTGAAGACCGGGGGTTTTTCTGGCTCCAGAGCGTGGACGACCCGGACATTGTCTTTGCCGTGTGTGACCCCTTTGTGTGTTTCCCAGGGTACGAAGTGGAGATTCCCTCCTCCGAGTGCGAGGTCCTGGGCATCACAAAGAGTGACGAGGTCATCGTTCTCGCCATCATGAGTGTCCGTTCTCCTCAGGAAATAGGTGTTAACCTTTTGGCCCCACTTGTGATAAACTGTACTCTGAAGATGGGGAAGCAAATCATCCTTGAGGATGAACGGTACACCCTGTATCACCCCCTCGTCCTCAAGGGGCAGGGAGCGGAAGTCAATGCTGGTCATCACCCGGAGGGTCAATGAGAGCATCCGCATCGGCGATACCATTGAGGTCAGGGTAGTCGCCATTGAACGGGGAAAGGTTCGTCTGGGGGTCCTTGCCCCAAAGGACGTCCCCATCTACCGGGAGGAACTCTATCGGTCTCTCGTGCAGGAGAACCGGGATGCCCTCTTTGCCTCTGAAGAGATGGTGCACACCCTTAAAGAGATTTTCCTCCCCCAGAACGCCCCACGAACCTGAAGGAGGCCACTTTCATGCGCATTCAGAGAGTTCTCGGGCTTTTTGTCGCGCTTTTTGTGGTGGTGTGTGTTCTTCCTCAAGCTGGGGCTCAGGAAGCGCCGGGTTTTCGTCTTCCCGGTCTTGACGGGAAGGAGTACGCCCTTGCTGACTTTCGGGGTCAGCCGGTCGTTCTGTCTTTTTTCACCACCTGGTGCCCATACTGTGAGAGGGAATTGCCGCTTCTTGACAAGCTCTACCGCGAGTACCGGGAGAAGGCGTCTCTGCTTGTTCTTGGCATTGACTTGCAGGAGCCAAAGGAGAAAGTCAGACGTTTCGTGGAAGGATTGGGCCTTTCCTTTCCCGTCCTTCTTGATGAGCGGGGGGAAACCGCCTTTTCATACCGGATTTTTGGGTTTCCCACGCTCGTTTTCATCGATCCCCAGGGGAAAATTGCCGATATGATTCTTGGGGGAAGCGATGAAGCCACCATCCGGAGGAAGCTCGATCGCATCCTGTGGTTTCGGGGTCTTCTACTTCCTGAGGTCCGGAATCTCCTCGAGGTCCTTGAAGGGGTGGTGCTTCTGGATCTCCGGGAGCGTGGCACGAACCCCTTTTCCGAGAAGCCAGGCCTCCGCTACAAGACCGTAACAGGAGAGGATGACCTCTCCCACCTTGACCCCCAGGGCGTTTACGTTATTCTTGCAGCAACCAGCGCCGAAGGAAAAGCCTTTGCTGCCTCCCTGGCGGCCAGAGGTTTCCGGCACGTGTACTACCTCCTGGTCGATGGTGCCGAAGGGTGACTCCGGAGGGGTGCTGCTCTTTCTGGGTTCTCTTGCCCTTTTGGGGTTGCTTGTTGGGTACTTTTTCGTCATCCCCCACCCCGTGGCTCTTCAGGAACCCCCCGCAGAGAAAGAGCGGACGACAATCCTCCTTGAGGAGGCCGAGGTGACGAGGATCGGAACAAGGGGCAAAGAGTGGACCCTCAGGGCCCCGCACATTGAGAAGCAGGGCGACACGGTGGTGCTGTCTTCTATTGCCGGAACGCTCTTTAGCGAAGGCATGCCGCTTTATGAAGTGCGGGCCCTGAGGGGGTGCGTTCTCCTTGGAACACAAAGCGTGTTCCTCGAGGGTGTGGAGCTTCGTCACGTGACAACCGGGGAGCAATTTCTCGGGCGAGAGCTCCGCTGGCAGGGGGAACAGAAGGCATTCACGGTGGAAGGAGTACGCTTTATCGGTCAGGGAGCGAGGGCGGAGTGCGACGAGCTGGTTTATAATGTAGCGGAAAAGAAGGCATACCTCCGGGGGAATGTTGTGGTGCGGCTGGAGATGGGAAAACCATGAGACGACAGCTTCTGACTTTCGGGTGTGTCATCCTGGTCGTGTTCGTCCTGGTTTGGGGGCTTTGGGCAGAGGAGGAAAGCGTGCTCCTTGTGCGGACTCAGGAGGCAGAATACGACGAGAAAACAGGGAAGATTGTGGCCCATAAGGCCACCCTGAGCTGGAAGAACCTCGAGATTTTCTGCCCCACCCTTGAGGTGGACATCAAAGCCCAGGAGGTCCGCTCAAGCGGCGATATCACCGCCCGCCTTGACGGTCTTGCGGTCCGTGTTCGCTCTCTCTCCTATTCCCGGAAGGCCAATACCCTCCATGTCCTGGACCTTTCGGGGACCGGGAAGGACATGAGCTTTGGAGCCCAGGAAGGGCTTTTCGATTTCTCTCAGGGTGTGGCGGCGTTCACGGGGAATCCTGCTCTCACCTTCCGGGGCTTCCAGGTGGTCTTTTCCCGGGCAGAGTACCGTTTTGCCGAGAAAACCTGGCGGGGGCAGGACGCGGTGGTTCAGCGGGAGGGATGGCGGGGGACTGCGAAGCAGGCACGGTACACCGAGGGGACCAGTTTCCTGGTCCTTGAAGGAGGAGCGGAGCTTGAGCGGGAGGGCAACCGCCTTCGGGGGGAACGCATCACGGTCAACCTCGATACACTTCAGGTGAGGGTGGAAGGCAACGTGGAGATTCTCCTTATCCCTCCCGGGGAAGGGACGCAATGAAACGAGACTGGAGCGTTCTCTCCGGTCGGCGCCTGACAAAGGAATATGGCAGGAAGCGGGTGGTGAACGAGGTCGACGTTACGGTCCGTCGAGGAGAAATCGTGGGGCTCCTCGGTCCTAATGGCGCGGGGAAAACCACCACCTTCTACATGCTCGTCGGCCTTGTTCGGCCTACAGGGGGGCAGGTGTTCCTTGATGACCTTGAGCTCAACCACTTCCCCATGTACCTCCGGTCCCGTATGGGTATTGGGTACCTCCCCCAGGAGCCCTCGGTCTTTCGCCGGCTCACGGTTCAGGAAAACCTCGACCTTGTCCTGGAAATGCAGGGGCTTTCCCGGAAAGAGGTGGTGCGGCGGAGGAACGAGCTCCTTGAGGAGTTCGGTATTGCTCATCTTGCGAAGTCGGTAGCCAACCTCCTCTCAGGTGGTGAGCGGAGGCGTCTGGAGATTGCCAGGGCTCTGGCCACTTCCCCTTCCTTCATCCTCCTTGACGAGCCCTTCACAGGCATTGACCCCATAGCCGTGGAGGATATCCAGAACATCGTGCGGGGACTGGCCAGAAGGGGTATTGGTGTCCTCATCACCGACCATGCCGTTCGGGAAACGCTGGCCATAACCGATCGGGCCTACATTATCTTTGAAGGGAAGATCCTGGTTTCAGGAACGCCGAAGGAAATCATCGAATCGGAACTGAGCCGCCGGTACTACCTTGGGGAGCGGTTCAACCTCTGAACATGCAGGTGCTTGACCGGTATGTACTCAGGCAAGTCAGCGGATCGTTTCTCTTTGGGGTTCTCCTCTTTGTGGCCATTCTGAGTGCAGGAGACCTCCTCTTTCGCCTGGCCCGGATGTGGCTTCGAGAAGGTCTTTCGGGGGGGAAGGTTGTGGCCATTTTCTTCCTGAGCCTTCCTCAGCTTCTCGTCTACGTCCTCCCCATGGCACTGCTTTTGGGGGTGCTTCTTGTCACCGGAAGGATGGCTGCAGACAGTGAAATCATCGCCCTTCGGTCCTGCGGAGTGAGCCTTGTCCGGTTCTTCGCTCCCTTTTTCCTCTTCGCCCTGTGGGTGTGTGTGGGGACCATTCTTCTTCAGGAAGTTGCGCTCCCCTTTTCGGCACTGAAACTGAAGGAAATCTGGTCTGAGGGGGGGATTTCCTGGCCGGTGGAGGAACGGACGTTTTTCCGGGACGTCAGTGAGGAAGGAGTGGAGCGCATTTTCTACGTCCGGGAGATAGACTCCCGTCATGAAATCCTCAGGGGGGTCGTGGTCCAGGAATACCAGGAAGAGAAGCTCCGGCGTATCATCAACGCGGCCCGGGCCCGGGTGGCTGATGGTCAGTGGGTCTTTGAAGACGGGGTATACTACGAGGTGAACGACCGCGGTGAGGTCGAGCGGGTCGTTCGTTTCGCCCAGGAAAGGGCGAAGACACAGGAAACCATTCCAGGCATCCTCAAAACGAGGAAAAGCCCCCAGGAGATGAGCTTTGCAGAACTCCGGGCCTACATCGCCCGGGAAAGGGCCCGTGGTCAGGCCACGGAACGCCTTGAGGTCCTCCTCTGGCACAAAACCGCTATTCCCTTTGCGGCGCTGGTCTTCGCCCTCCTTGGTGTGGCCCTTGGGATTACTTCGCCCCGTTCGGGGAAAGCCCTGGGGATTGGGTTGAGCATCCTCATCGTTTTCGGGTACTACGTCCTCTTCTCCATTATGAGCACCCTTGCCGAAGGAGGGGTGCTCCCTCCCTTCCTTGGCACGTGGATACCGAACATCCTCGGAAGCCTCGGAGGAGGGATGCTCCTCTTAAGGCAGGATTCCGCACAGTGAGGTGGCACGATGGGCACAGGGAGTTTTCTGCTCGTTCTGGTTCTTCTCCTTCTAAGCGGTGTCATTGCCTACGTGGGGGATTTCCTTGGCCGTCGTATCGGCAAAAGGAAACTCTCGGTTCTTACCCTCCGCCCCCGTTATACAGCAATTCTTGTGAGCATCCTCACGGGGATTCTCATCTCTGCGGTGACGCTCACCATCCTGAGTCTGGCCTCAAAAGACGTGCGTACGGCGCTTTTCGGTATGGAGGAACTGAAAGCACAGCTTGAGTCGCTGAATCGGAAAGTTCTGGAACGGAATGTCCAGCTTGAGCACATGCAGAAGACCGTCAAGATGTACGAGGAACAGGTCACGGCGCTCTCGGAAAAAGAGAAAGAGCTTTCGATTTCCAAAGCCAGTCTCGAAGAACAGGTGAAGTCGCTTTCCCAGAATGTTGCTGAACTTGAGAAGCAGCGGAAGGCCCTCCAGGACGAAATCCAGTCCCTGCAGATGGAGCTTACCCGTCTTCGGGCCAATCTCCTGGCGGTGCGACAAGGAGAGATCGTCTTCCGGGATGAGGAGGAAATCCTGCGTGTAGTGGCCCAGCCGGGAATGACTCAAGAAGAGGCGGAGAGTTTCCTCTTTACCCTTATTCAGCGGGCAACGGTTGTTGCCCAGGCGCGGGGGGCGGGGCAGGACCAGGAAGGGAGAGGGGTGGTGTTCGTCCAGGAAATGAACTTCCGGGAGGCGGTGCAGAGGCTTTCCGGAGCGACAAAGGAGCACGTGGTGCGTCTTGTGGCTGCCCTCAACACCCTCCGGGGAGAGCCGGTCGTCGCCCGCTTTGTGCTTGATGAGAACCGGAAAATCTTCGCCCAAGGCGAAGTACTCCTGAGGAGGAAACTGACGCTCAAGCAGGGGAAGACCAGTCCTGACCTGGTGCTTGCGGCAATGCTCCGGGACCTCAATGTCCTGGGGGTGGAGAAGGGGGTTCTCCCCCAGGAGGGGAAGGTCGGGGTGATTTCGGCGGTGAACCTGAGTGAGATACGCCAGGAGCTCGAGAAGCGGGAAGGAACGGTAGTCCTTGAGGCAGTGGCCGAAGGGGATATCTTCGTGGCCGGCCCCATGAGGGTTTTCCTGAGGCTAAAAGAGGAGATTCCAGAGGGGAAGACTTCCCAAAGCAATGAGCGTCGTTGCGCAGATGATGCTTGAGGAGAGTTCAGTGTCGAGTTCATACACCGAGGCAAAGACATAGGAACTCACCAGAGTCGGTGTGGCCGATTGGAGCACGAGGACTTTCGCATAGAGTGGGGAAAGAGGGAAAAGCTTCACAAGTCCCAGCGCCATAAGGGGAAGGACGAGGAGCTTGAGGAGGGCTGAGACGCCAAGAAGTGGTGCGTCTTTGGAGAGGCTCGCAGGAGAGAGAGAAAGGCCGATGGCCACCATGGTGAGGGGAACGGTGACATCAGCCAGGCGGTTGATGACACCAAGGAGAAAGGGTGGCAGGGGAAGACCGTTGAGGAGGAGCGCCAGGAGGAAAGCGTTGAAGGGAGGGAGCTTCAGGAATTCCGCGACGTTTTTCCCCGAGAACCTTCCCGTTTTCCCGAAAACGCAAAACGTTACCCCCAGGGTGTAGACTGAGAGGAAATTCCCGAGCTGGTCGTAGAAAATGGCTGCCGGTAACCCCTCTTCCCCAAGGAGGGCAAGGATGAAGGGGTATCCTAAGAATGCGGTATTCCCGAAAGCTGCGCCCATGGCAAAGCTCACTGCTCGTTTGGGGGGAAGGCGGAAACCCTTTGACCCTATGAGGAAAGCAAGGAGGAAGAGGGCGCTGATAGCCGTGTAGGCCAGAGGTGGGATGCTCCACAACCTTCGGTCCAGGGTAGCCCCCTGGAGGGAGCGGAAGACAAGACACGGGAAGGTCACATAGAGGACGAAGCGATTGAGTAAAGGAGCGGTTTCTTTCGGGAAAACCCGGAGAATCCGCAGGAAAAACCCAAGGCCGATGAGGGCGAACATCAAGCCGAGGACCTGACTCATCGTGCTCTACCTTGTGGCTACAGGATTCTGGAGGATGCCGATACCCTCAACCTCCACTTCCACAACGTCTCCGGGGGCAAGCGGTCCAACACCCTTTGGGGTTCCCGTGGCGATGACGTCTCCGGGAAGAAGGGTCATGATTTCCGAGATGAACACGATGAGTTCCTCCACGGGGAAAAGGAGCATCCGGGTGTTGCCCTCCTGCTTCAGGGTACCGTTCACAAAACACCGTACCGTGCAGTTTCCCGGGTCAAGCTCATCTTCAATCCAGGGACCAAGGGGGGCGAAGGTGTCAAAAGACTTTGAGCGGGTCCACTGCACGTCTTTGGTTTGGAGGTCCCGGGCTGTGACGTCGTTGAAGCAGGTGTAGCCGAGGATGGAATCCCGGACCTCGCTTTTTTTCAGGCGGAAGGCCCGTCGTTTCATCACCACTGCAAGTTCTGCCTCATAGTCCACCCGGCTGGAGCAGGGAGGAAGGAGAATTGGTTCTTGCGGCCCGATGACCGCCGTTTGAGGCTTCAAAAAGAGGATGGGGTTTTCGGGAACACTCTGGCCAAGCTCGGCAATGTGGTCCTTGTAATTGAGGCCCACGGCCACGATTTTGCTCGGCCGCACGGGAGGGAGAATCCGGAGGTCCTTGAGGAAGAAGCGTGCCCCCCGTCCCGTTTCTTTTCCGAAGGGAGAGGTGATTTCCTCGACCACGTCCCCTTCAAGGAGCCTTCCCCAGGAGGGGGTATGTCGCTCAGGATGCAGAAAACGAAGGATTTTCACGGTTCATCCGCTCCTTCAGGTAAAGCTGTTCCTTGAAACGCGCAAGGAAAGGAATCTTCACGGTACAGAGTTTCCGCAAAAACTGCACGACCTGTGGCAGGGCATGCCATCCCCGGTACACCTCAAGGTACGCCGAGATGAGCAATCGCCGGAGCTCCCCAGGCTTTAAGGTATCGAGCCTCACCACAGGATGGGCACCGTCAAAGAGCGACCAGCTGAAGTGGAGGATGCGGTTTTCCCTCTGGAGCTCCTCAAAAAGCGCCGTTCCCGGGAAGGGGGTGAGAAGGGAGAATTGCACAATGTCCGGGCGAATTTTCCGGGCGAACGTTATGGTCTTCCTGACAGTTGCCTTCGTTTCCCGGAGGCTTCCGAGGATGAACGACCCCCAGCTTTTCACTCCGTACCTGCGGAGGATTTCCAGGGCTTTCCTGGCCACTTCCTGGGTGAGCTGCTTCCCGTAGTCTTCGAGGATGGCCCGCTCGGCGCTCTCAAGGCCAAGGTACACCATGCGGAGTCCAGCTTTCGCCATCTTTCTCACCAGGGACTCATGGCGGACAATGGTGTCCGCCCGGGAAAAGCACCACCACCGGAGTTTCAGACGTCGGCGCTCGATCTCTTCGCAGAGGCGCTCCACCCGTTCAGGCTGCAGGGTGAAGTTGTCGTCCACAAAAGCCACGGCCCGGAACCCCCAGTCGAAGTAGAGGATTTCAAGCTCCCGGAGGATGTTCTCTGGAGAGCGGGCCCGCCATTTCCTCCCCGAGAAATGGGAAGAGGCACAGAACTTACAGGCAAAGGGACATCCACGACTCGTCAGGACATTCACCAGGGGTTCTCCTTCAAGCTGGGTCATCCAGTACTTGGAGAGTTGCAAAAGGTCCCGGGCCGGAAAGGGCAAAGCATCGAGGTCCTGGGGTGGCAAAGAAGTGGGTGTGCGGAAGATTTTTCCCTCCCGCAGAAAGGAGATTCCTGGGACATTCTCTGGGGGAATTTCCCGTTCTATGGCTTCAAGGAGCTTTGCGAAGATTTCCTCTCCCTCTCCCCGCACGACGTAGTCCACCACGCCACTTCTTAAGGCCTCCTCGTCCCTGAAGGTGACGTGGTACCCACCCATGACCACCACCCGACCTTCCTCTTTGGCTTTCCGGGCTATCCGGAGGGCTTCGGGAAAGGTGCTCGTGGTCGCCGTGATGCCCACAAGGTCGCACCGTTTGAGTTCTTCTTCAAAGCGCTTTGTGTCTTCAACCTGGAGGTCCACAATGGCGACCTCGTGGTGGGTGCGGCATGACGCCGCAAGGTACGCCAGACCAAGGGGTGGGAGTTTCAGGCCGATGAGGTCGTAGATGCCTGGAGATGGGGGCTGGACGAGAAGCACCCTCATCCTCTTTTCAGCTCCTCCATCTTCTCGATAATAGCCTCGCCCACTTCAAAGGTTTTCGCCGCTTCCGGGTCGTTGGGGTCGGGCTTCAGGTCGTAGGTCACCTTTTTCCCTTCCCGGATGACGGCGGCTACAGCACGCTCAAGGAGATCCGCCCGCTCCTTTTCCCCAAGGTGACGGAGCATCATGACCCCTGAGAGGATGGTGGCAATAGGATTCACCTTGTGGAGCCCTTTGTACTTCGGTGCGCTCCCGTGGGTTGGTTCAAAAACCGCATAGTAGTCACCGATATTCCCTCCGGGGGCCACTCCCAGTCCTCCGACGAGTCCGGCGGCAAGGTCAGAGATGATGTCTCCGTAGAGGTTCGGGAGCACAAGGACATCGTAGAGTTCGGGTTTTTGGACAAGCTGCATGCACATGTTGTCAACGATGCGGTCTTCGAATTCGATATCGGGGTAGTTTCTGGCCACTTCCCGGGCGACTTCGAGGAAAAGCCCGTCGGAGTACTTCATGATGTTGGCCTTGTGGACTGCGGTGACCTTTCGCCGTCCATGCTTTCGGGCGTACTCGAAGGCGAATCGCACGATGCGCTCGGTGCCGAAAACCGAAATGGGTTTCACGCTGATGCCAGAATCCGGGCGGATTTTCCCCTTTCCCAGGCGCTCCACGGTGGCGATGAACTCCAGGGTCTCGGGTTTGCCCCGCTCGAACTCAATCCCGGCGTAGAGGTCCTCGGTGTTCTCCCGGATGACCACAAGGTCGATGTTCTCATAACGGGAGCGGACACCCGGGTAGGTCTTACAGGGCCGGACGCAAGCGTAAAGGTCGAGCTCTTTTCGAAGCGCAACGTTCACACTCCGGAACCCTGTCCCCACAGGTGTGGTGATGGGACCTTTCAGGGCGACACCGTTTCGCCTTATGGACTCAAGGACCTGTGGTGGGAGGGGGGTACCGTACTTTTCGATGACCTCCGCTCCAGCTTCCTGGACGTCCCACGCAATGGGTACCCCGGTGGCTTCGATGACCCTTTTTGCAACCTCGATGATTTCCGGTCCGGTTCCGTCCCCCGGTATCAGCGTCACCCGGTACATGGTGCAACCTCCTTTTTCTCCTTTGTAAGGGAATGTTAGCGAACTGCGGTGCGCTTTGCAAGTTCAGGAAAGCAGGACCTGTATTAGCTCTATCCGGGTGGTTTTAACCCCTGGACTTTTTCAGGATTTGTTGCGATCTTGGTTGGTCGTTCGACCTGTTCCTGCGCACCTTGCAATCCAGCATTCGTTCCGTTCAAATACCTCATACGTCCATTGTCTGAGCTTCATCGCTCTCCATGAATCTGTGCTTTCTGACCCTGCTAAGGTTTTGAGGGATAGTTGAGACATACGTTAACCTTGTTTATACTTATGGTTAACTTAAGAACCCTTTTCCGAGGGGGAAACTCGTGGTATTTCCTGTTATCCAGCAGGCGCTGGAAATCGTTCTTTCCGGTGGCAGTATTGGTCGGGAGGAAGCCCTTGAGCTGTGTAACCTGCCACAAGAGGCCATGCTGGACCTGCTTGTAGCGGCCCACCGGATACGCCTGGCCTATAAGGGAACTGCTGTTGAGCTCTGCTCCATTGTCAACGCCAAGTCTGGGCGTTGCACAGAAAATTGCGCCTTCTGTGCTCAATCCGCCCACCACCACACGGCAGTGGACGTCTACCCTCTTCTTCCTGCTGAAGAACTGATAAGGCGCGCCCGCAGTGCCGCAGTTAGTGGAGTCCACCGCTTCGGGATCGTCACTAGCGGCACCAGAATAAGCCTTCTAGAAGAGTGGCGGGAAATCCTTCGGGCAGTTGAGGTTATCGCTACGGAAGGAAAATCTGGCCTGACGCTTCCCTTGGCTTCCTCACGTCAGAACAGGCCAGAGAGTTCCAAGAAGCCGGGCTTTGTATGTACCATCACAACTTGGAAACAGCGCCGAGTTTCTTTCGCCAAATCTGTACCACCCACGACATTGCCGAGGACATAGCTACTGTTGAGGTAGCTAAGGAAGCAGGGTTGAAGGTGTGTTGTGGAGGTATCCTGGGCATGGGGGAAACCCCGGCCCAAAGGGTGGAACTGGCCTTGCTCCTTCGTGAGCTGGATGTTGATTCTGTTCCCCTGAACTTTCTCAACCCCATTCCAGGTACCCCTCTGGAGCATCGACCCCTTATGGAACCCTGGGAAGCCCTAAAGAGCGTGGCGATCTTTCGTTTTATCCTTCCCGACAAGAACATCAGGCTCTGTGGCGGGAAAGAAAAAACCCTGCGACAACTCCTGCCCCTGGGCCTTCTGGCGGGTGCCGACTCCCTCATGACTGGCAACTACCTCACCACCCAAGGTCGAGAATCCTCCTTGGATTTGGAAATGATCAGAGACCTTGGCCTCGTCATAGCCCCGGCTTAGGAAAGTCGTTGACCGCGTAGCTTTAGGCTGGAGATAGTACCAAGGATCACGTGGATATTTCATCTTTCGGTTCCCCATCGTTCCATGAGCTGACTCTGGGTCTAAAGTTCGACGGATGCTTGGTCAGACATTACTCCCTAAAGACTCCAGGGACAGAAGCTTCCTCCTCTCACTCTTGAGGATGAGAAGCTCCCTCTTCCTTCAAGTACCTCAACGAAAGCCTCAAGACGTGTGCGGAGTTGCTCTGGGGCGCTGTGTCGCCGGTCGAGGTGGTCGCCGTCAAGAAAGAGCACCGGGTACCCTGCTTCAAGGAGTTTTTCCCGAAGAAGCATGACCATTCCCTGGCTCTGGCGACACCCCCACTGGGTGAACTGGATAACGCCCTCCGCGTCGTACCTTTTCAGCGCCTCGAGAATTCCCGGTATGCGCCCCTGGGAGGTGGCCAGGGTTTCGCTGGCCCAGAGAATCTTCCGCGCCAGGGACTTCAGGGGTGAAGCGACGGAGAGCTCCTCGGGGAAGGGTGTCGTGAACTCCTCGTACACCACTCCAAGGCCAAGCTTTTCAAGGAGGGTCGGGAGCTCATCCGAGTAGAAGGGTTTGAGGTGGAGCCAGATGAGGCGATGTGGCAGGGTTTTCGAGGGTTTTGAGAGTTCTTCCTTCAGGCGCTCGGCAAAGCGGAGTGATGTCTCCTCACCCAGGAATTCGTAGTAGTACGGGAGGTAGTCGAGGTTTTTGGTTGGGGGAAGGAGCATCCGGTCTTTCTGCTGGCGCAGTGCCTCGACGTCAAGGAGAATCTCCCGGGTCCTATTGGAGAGAAAGAAAGGTTTGTCCCACGCAAAACGGACGTGCCATTCCCTTTCCAGACGCTTGGCGATGTTGGTGAGCTGTTCGGCAACATACCTTTCCGCGTCCTGGGTCCACCGCTTCGGGACATCAACGAGGAAGAGGGGGACGTTCCAGATTTCCCGGAGGACCTCAAAGAACCCCACCGTCCCGTGGCAGATGCTCGAAGTGGCAAAGAGGAAATCCGGTCGGGGAAAGAACCGGAGCAGGCTCATGCCGATACCTCCCCGGTGGTAGCTGCAGAGGTCCTGGGAGAACCAGGCCTTCTCGGCTGCAGCAAGAGGAAGCTGGACAAAACGCAGGGCGGCAACGAGTCCGGTGGCGATTTCAGGGTAAAAGGGGATGAGGTGGGCGGCGTGGAGGAATTCCGAAGGGAAGAAGAGGCTGGCCCAGGCGATTTTCCCTCGCCTTCCGTAAAGGTTGCGGATGGTGTGGATAGTCACCTGGTAGGAGAATTGCGGAAGCGTTGGGTCAGGGTGTTTCTGGCGAAGCCACCACTCATACGGTCCAAGGAGCCGGAAAAGCGTTCTTCGCTCAAAAAGGAAGCGGAGAATCCGAAGAAGCACTGGGGAAATTTCATCCATGGAGAATCATCTCCCGGAAGGCATCAAGTCGCGTTTCCCATTGAGGAAAAGATGGAGTGGTATCGTGTTCAAGACAGAGCACGGGGAGACCGAGGCTTCGTCCAAGAAGCCCAATTTCGTAGAGCTGAAAGTCACAGAACTTGGAAAAAACTATCACCACTCCGCGAAGGCCAAGAGCGCCACAGAGCCTTTTGAGTGCCGTTCTCCGTGCAGGACCAGAAAGTCGCGGGCAGGGAAGGCGGCGGAGGATAAAGCGTGCCAAGTCCTCAAGGGGAGATGCGGTAAGGAGCAGGGGTTCTTCGCCGAGAAGAAGCCGATTTTCGGGGAGATCCGGGAAAACCAGAAACCCTTTCTCCTCAAGAAGGGGCAGGAGGACATGGGCAAAATGCGAGCCCGAGAGTAAGAGAGGAATGCGGTCTGATGCTCTCCGGCGCTCTTCCCATTCTCTCAAGAACGCTTCCTGCTGCCTGAGCGTTTCCCCGAGGGCCTGCTTCAGGGATGCGGTGAATTCCAGAAAGGAGCGGCCACTTTGCGCCAGGAGTTTTCGGGCGAGCTCGTTCAAGTTTTCGGTCAGCCACCTCAAGGCGATTTCTCCGGTCAGGGTGGGGACGTCAAAAGAGAAAACCGGAACGGAAAGGGCTCTGAGGATTTCGTAGGTTCTCCGGGAGGCGTCGCATGCGAGGGGGACAACAAACCCTGAGAATTCCCTGTGGTTCAGGGCCCAGCTTATGAAGGTCTTACAGAGCGCACAGAAGGGAACAGGGAGAGAGGAGAACTGGGGGCTTGAAAAGTCTGGTTTGAAGCACAAGGCCTTGAAACCACAGGCTTCAAGGAGCTCCTGAGGAACATAGCGGCAGAAATACCCCAGAGTACGCATTTCAGAAAACGAACACCCAGAGCATTGCCCAGAGTATGAGGCCTGCGAGGACAAAGGGGAACACCACAAGGAGTGCCCAGCCAAGGAGGAATACACCGAGGAGGAAGACAAAGAGAAACACCAGACTTCCCAGGAAAAAGGGAAGGAAGAAGGGAAGGGCGTGGAAGAAGATGACAAAGAACGCCACAAGGAACACTAAGGCAGCGAGCGACCACAGGATGCGGATCAGGGTTTTCCACCTCTTTTAGCGAAGTCTTTCAGAAATCGTTCCAGGTTCCGTGAGGCAAAGTCGGGAGGCAAAAACTGGGAAAGAATGATTGCTGCCTGAACCTTTCGCCCCCAGAACTTCTCGTTGAGCTCTGTGTTTTCGGCGAGTTTTGTTCCCTCAAGGGTAGCCCCAAGGAATACCCCCCGGGAAAGGGCGTAAGCATAGCAGGGTGAGGAGAGCTCAGAGTCCAGGGCGACGGAAATCCCCCGTCCTGCTGGTCCCAGGGTGACGGAGAGGTTCCCTCCAAGGATTGCGTACCCCCGGGCTAAAGTCTCTAAGGCTGCCCGCCGCATGATGAAGAGGATGATATCCTGGGACTGGATACCCACCTGGACCCCGAGGTTCACCCCCTGAAGGGTGTAGAACGCTGGTCCAAAGAAGGTTTTTCGATCCTCACCCCGTGCGAAGACCACCCCTTCACCCCGAGCGATGCCCACAAAGAACCCGACTCGTTTCACCCCAGGGAAAATCGCAATGCTCTGGGCGTTCTCGAAAAGAGACAGGAGAATCCGGCGATCAAGAGAACGGGAAAGCTCGTAGAGAACTTCAATAGAGCGGTTGATGAGGTCTTCTCCAGGAGGGAGGGCAAGAGCCTGGGAGGCACAGAGAAAACACAAAGCTCCAAAAAGTACGAAGAGCTTCATACCTCGTACTCCTTCTCCGAAGCAGCCTGGGCGAGGAGGTACTTCATCACCTTTCCAGTGACCGTCTGGGGGAGTCCGGGAACGATTTCCACAAGACGTGGCACCTTGTGAGGGGGGAGGTGTTTCCGGCAGAAATCCACAATTTCCCGGGGTCTGAGGGAGACCCCTTCCTGGGGTACGATGTAAGCTTTCACCATCTCTCCCCGGAGCTCCCTTTTGACGCCCACCACCACGGCCTGTGCCACTCCGGGGAAACCAAGGAGGACCTCCTCGACCTCCTGAGGGTACACGTTGAAGCCGGAGACGATGATGACTTCCTTTTTCCGCCCCTCGATGTAGAGGATTCCCCGCTCATCCATTCTCCCCAGGTCCCCCGTTGAGAACCATCCCTCCCGAAAGGCCCGGGCGTTCTCTTCGGGGTTGGCGAAGTACCCGGGAGAAACGGGGTCTCCGGCAAGAAGGATTTCTCCAACCTCGTTCGTGCCCAGGTCTTCTCCTGCGTCGTTGACGATTCGCAGGCGTATGGCGCCGATAACCGGTCCTGCGGAACCGGGGACACGCACCTCAGGGGAGGGATTCACGGCTACCACCGGAGAGGCTTCGGTAATGCCATATCCTTCAATGATGCGCAGCCCGAAAGCATTCTCAAAGGCTTCCCGCACTCTTGAGGGCAGCGCGTCGCCCCCGCAGATGAGCAGCCGCAGGGGGTAAAGGTCGAAAGGGGTCTTTCTCCAAGCGCCGGTGAGAATAGAGAACATTGCCGGAACGCCGAGGAAGACGGTGGACTGGTCCTCCCGCAGGGCGGTGACAAACTCTTCAAGGGGATACAGGGAGGGGACGATGGTGAGCGTCATGCCCTTCATGAGGGGGAGGAGATAGGCGATAGAGAACCCGAAAACGTGGAACATGGGCAAAACCCCAAGCATCCGGTCTTCAGGGGAGATATCGACAAGGTCGAAACAACTATCGATATCGGAGAGGATGTTCCGGTGAGTGAGTATGACGAGTTTTGGCATTCCTGTGGTTCCCGAGGTGCAGAAGAGTGCTGCCACAGGGCTTTCGAACTCTGGGAGGGGTATGGAAGAGGGGAGAAAAGTCGGAGGGTAGGAAATTTCTCCGTTCTCCCTCAGGATGGCGCAGGGAACGTCCTGGTCTTTAAGGGGAGTTTCACGGAGGAGGAACTGCGCCGAGGCAGCACGGAGGATTTTCACCTGCATGTCCTCCGGGGTACGGGGGGAGAGGGGAATGGGAATGACGCCAAGAGTGAACGCGGCAAGGTAAAATCGGAGGGCATACCAGCTGTTCCCGATGGCCGTGACCACCCTTGTCCCGGGTCGTATTCCGGCCTGTTGCATAGCCGCTACTTCCTGAGCGATGATTCCAGGGAGGTCCCGGTACAGTATCCGCATCCCCCGGAAGGAAACGGCGACTTTCTCCCGGTAGTCTCTGCTCATCTTTTCCAGGCGTTCGGGAATGGTTTCCGGCATGGTTCCTCTTTGCTCCTTTTTGCTTCCATTGTAGCACAAACCCGAAAAGCCAGTGACAGGCCGGAGGAATTATGGTATATTCATCCCAAAATAGGGGGAGCTCAGTGGCCGTGGAGGATCGGAACATCACCTGTACTACGCAGGAAAAAGCGGGAGATTCTTGTTGCGGTATTCCTCTCCTTGGGTTTGTGCTCTGTCTTGCCGAGATGGTGGACCTCGTAAATCGCCGGCTTTTGGAGCACCACCTGAAGGTTGCCTACCTTGCGTTCCGTCTTGGAGAGGTTCTGGGGTTCTCAGAACGGTCCCTTGGGGATCTCCTCCTTGGGGGTCTTTTGCATGACATTGGGGCATTCTCTCTGTGGGAGCGTCTTGATGCCCTCCACTTTGAATTCCACAATCCTCACCACCATGCCTTCGTGGCCTATCTGCTCCTTAAGGATTTTGCGCCTTTTGCATCGCTTGCAGAGATCGTCCGTTACCATCATGTTCCCTGGGAGGAAGGTCGGGGCGGGACTGTCCCTCTTGAGAGTCACGTCATCCATTTTGCCGACCGGGTCAGCATCACGTGTTCTTTTCGGAAGGACCCGCTGGGGGAGATCCGGGAGAAGGAGCCTTTCCTCCGGTCCTTTGTCCCCCGCCTCTTCCACCCAGAGGTTTTCGAGGCGTTCCGAAAGCTCCTCTCCAGGGATTACGTGTGGTTTGACCTTGCTTCGCCTCACCTTCGCCGCATTGTGCACGACCTTATCCCTTCGGGGAGATTGTGCCTGAATACGGAGGATTTCCTTCGCTTTTGCCAGGTTGTTGCCCATCTCATCGATTTTCGAAGTGCGTTCACGGCCACCCATTCTGCCGGAGTGGCACGCACGGCTCACAGGCTTGGGGAACTCACCGGGCTTCCGCAGAGCAAACACGTGCTTCTTTTTGCGGCGGGACTTCTCCACGACCTGGGGAAAATAGCCATACCGGTTGAGATTCTCGAGAAACCCGGACCGCTGACTGAAAAGGAAATGCACATCATGAAATCCCATGCCTACCACACCTTTATGGCGCTTTCCTGGATTCAGGGCCTGAGGGATGTGGCTTTCTGGGCCTCAGAGCACCATGAGCGGTGTAATGGTCGGGGGTATCCTTTCGGAAGAACAGAGGAGGAACTTCTCTTTGAGTCAAGACTTTTAGCCGTTGCCGATGTCTTCGTAGCGTTATCCGAAGATCGTCCCTATCGTCCAGCTCTGGGTCCCCGACGTATTCGAGAAATCCTCGAAAACATGGCGAGTTCAAAGAGTCTGGATGTCGATATCGTGGGGGTACTCCTGGACCACTTTGACGAGGTTCGTGCTTCTTGCAGGGAGGTCCAGGAGCAGTCGGCCCTGGAGTATGCGGCTTTTCGTCAGGAAATCGTCCGGTTCGCAGGATAGGGGGTGTGCTCTGTGGCGCTTGTGTGGTCGGATACGTTCTCGGTGGGTGTGGCAGTGATTGATGAGCAGCATAAGGAGCTCTTTGCCCGGACCAATCGCCTCCTTAAAGCCTGTCAGGAAGGAAAGGGAAAGGAAGCTGTTCGGGAGACTCTGGCCTTCCTTGGAGAATACGTGAAGACCCACTTTGCCACTGAGGAAAGGCTCATGGTGCAGTACGGGTATCCAGGATTTGCTACCCACAGGAAGCTCCACGAAGGTTTCACCGAAGCCTTCCTGGGACTGCAAAAAGAGGCTGAAAGAGACGTTGGTGTTGCTCTCGTTACTCGGGTGAATCAAACAGTGGTGGACTGGTGGGTGAATCACATCCTGAAAGTGGATAGAGAACTCGGGGCATTTTTGCGGGCAAAGATGGGTACGTGACGGAATACGCCCGGGTCCGTCTCAAGAAGGGAAAAGAAAAGCGGGTGCTTCTGGGCCACCCCTGGGTGTACCGTACGGACATCGAGGTTCTGCGGGGTCCGGCAGACCCCGGGGACGTTGTGCTTTTAGAGAATCACCGGGGGAAACCCCTCGCCCTGGGGTATTACAACCCGAATTCGGTCATCGCTGTCCGGGTGCTGACCCAAAACCCCAAAGAGCGCATTGACCGGGACTTTTTCCTCCGCCGGATGCAGCAGGCCCTTGAGCTTCGTCTGAAGCTTTTTCGAGAAGCGACAACCAGTGCCTTCCGCGTGGTTTTTGCCGAGGCAGACTTCCTCCCCGGGCTCATTGTGGACCGGTTTGCTTCTCTGCTTGTGGTGCAGTTTCTCACTCTTGGGATGGAAAAAAGAAGAGGAGACATCGTGGAGGCGCTTGAGGCCCTCCTGCATCCTGGGGGGATTTACGAACGGAGCGATGTGGAGGTCCGCAAGAAAGAGGGCCTTGAGGAGTGTGCGGGGTGGATTCTCCCGGGTGGAAGTCCGGAGGTAGTCATCAAGGAAAACGGCCTTGCCTTTTTCGTGGACGTTGCCCGGGGCCAGAAGACGGGGTACTTCCTGGATCAGCGGGAGAACCGCCTGAGCCTTCGCCGCTATGTCCAGGGAGCACGGGTTCTTGATTGTTTCTCATATACCGGGGGATTTGCCATCCATGCGGCGGCTTTTGGGGCACGGGAGGTCCTGGGGCTTGACATCTCTGAGAGCGCCGTAGCCCTTGCCCGGGAGAACGCTCGCCTGAACCGGCTGGAGGATCGGGTCCGGTTTGAGGTTGCCGACGTCTTTGAGGCCCTGCGGGAACTCCTCAGAAAAGGCGAGCGCTTTGACCTTGTGATTCTTGATCCTCCTGCCTTTGTCAAAGGAAAGGAGGCTCTCGAGGGGGCACTCCGGGGATACAAGGACATCAATCTCCTCGCCATGAAGCTCCTTGTCCCTTCAGGGATTCTCGTCACCTGTTCCTGCTCGTATCATCTTTCCGAGGAACTCTTCCTTGAAGTGCTCCAAAAGGCAAGCCAGGACGCCGGAAGGCGCCTGCAGATTCTTGAGCGGCGGGGACAGGCCCAGGACCATCCTGTCCTTGTAGGGTATCCTGAATCCCGGTACCTGAAGTGTTTCATCCTGCGAGTTCTGTGATATAGTAATGGAGCGTTGAATATCCTCCTCTTGAGGGAGTGAAACTGTGTCGCCTTTTCCTCAGTTCAGTGAGGCTGTGTCTTTGGCGCTACACAGTATGGTGCTTTTGAGTGAAAGCCGTGCTCCCCTCGCGGTGAAAGAGATGGCCGAGAGGACAGGTGCCTCCTTTCACCATCTGGCGAAGGTTTTCCAGCGCCTGCGCAGGGCACAACTTGTGGTGTCCACCCGCGGGCCTCGAGGAGGTTTTACGCTTTCCCGTCCTCCAGAGCGCATCACCCTTCTTGAGGTCTACGAGGCCATTGAAGGGCCGGTTTCTGAACGCATCTGCCTCCTCGGGGAACAGGAGTGTCCTTTCGGGGAGTGCATTTTCGGCGGGCTTCTTGGGGAGTTTGCCCATCGCTTTCGAGAGTACCTTGCCTCGCACACTTTAGCGAGCGTGTGTCACAAAGGAGAGACCACACAGAACCCGGAATAAAGTGGTCACAGACCATGGTTGTATCCTAAAAACCTCACGGGAGGTGGTACCGTTGCCGGAGTTCGTGAACCCCTTCAGTGGTATGGTGCCCGGTCGGAAAATGACGAAAGAGGAGCTCATCCGCGCCATTCGCCTGAATCTCGCGGCCGAAGAAGAGGCTGTGCATCTGTACCTTGCCCATGCCGAGGCTACCGATCATCCTCTGGCCAAGAAGGTCCTCATCGATATTGCCAACGAGGAACGGGTCCACGCGGGGGAATTCCTGCGGCTCCTTGAGATTCTCACAGGGGACGAGGCGGATTTCCTGGCGCAGGGAGCAAAGGAAGTCGATGACCTTGCTCGCTCATTTGGCCAGAGCGCTCCGACTCTGGGGTCCCTGCGAGAGGAGGGAGGACAGTGAGCAGTTCGTACCTTGGTCGAGAAGATGCGCCTTTCGGGCAGGCCTTCTGGGAGTTGCTTGAGAAAACCGCTATTGCTGTGGCAAAGTCGGAGCTTGCAGGACGGAGAATTCTCCCTCTTGAGGGTCCTTTTGGTCTTGGGTTTACTTTTGTCCCCTTTGGGGCGAAGCCGCTTGAAGAGGGAGTTCTTGTTGCAGGGGGACAGCCACTTGTGGCGCTCGAGCAGACGTTCTCTCTCAGGAGACTCGACATTGCCCAGTTTGAGCGGAATGGTGTGGCTTTGGACCTTGCGCCGCTTGTAGCAGCGGTGAAGAACATTGCCCACCTTGAGGAGCGACTGATTTTCGAAGGGTTTGGGGACTGTAGGGGTCTCTGCACGGCTTCCGGGGTTCTCGAGAGCTCTCTCTCTTCCTGGGACGAGCCGGGAAAAGCGGCTGAGGACCTCATTCGGGCCGTTTCTCTTCTTGATAGTGAGGGATTCCATGGGCCCTTTGCCCTGGCACTTTCCCCGGGGCGGTACAATCTCCTCCTTCGCCGTTACCCCGAAACGGCACAGATTGAGCTTGACCACATAAGGACCATTGTGGGTGACCGGGTGGTCAAAGCTCCGTACCTGAAGGAGGGAGGTGTTCTCCTTGCGGTGAACCCGGTCTACGCCCGAATTCTCCTTGGTCAGGACCTTGAGGTCGGGTTCATCGGCCCGGATAAGGAGGGGTACCTTTTCTCCGTTTCAGAAAGCCTGACCCTTTTGCTCACCGAGCCCCGCTCAGTGTGTGTCCTTCGCTGAGACTGGCGGGGGGCTCTCCCCCCGCCAGTCCTTCTGGAACTCCCTCTGCGCCTTGGCGATACCTCTCTGTGTTATAATGGTTACTGCCCTCTGGGCAATCTCTGAGGAGGAAACCGTATGCTTGCCCTGCTGAAAGAGGTATGGGCGAAGAAAGCCCAGGAGCGCATCATTCGGGAACTCCAGAGGAAGTTCGTCGAGCCCATTAACGCTCTGGAGGAAAAGGTGCGTGCGCTTTCGGATCAAGAGCTTTCCCGGAAAACCGAGGAGTTCAAAGAACGCCTTGCCCGGGGCGAGACGCTTGACGACCTCCTCATCGAGGCCTTCGCCGTGGTGCGGGAAGTAGCCCGTAGGGTCGTCGGTATGCGTCCCTTTGACGTGCAGATTATGGGGGCGGTTGTGCTCCACCAGGGGAAAATTGCCGAGATGCAGACCGGAGAGGGGAAAACCCTGGTGGCCACCATGCCTGCCTACCTCAATGCCCTCACCGGGCGGGGTGTCCACATCGTCACGGTGAACGACTACCTGGCCAAGCGCGACCGCTACTGGATGGGGCCGATTTTTGAATTCCTGGGGCTCTCTGTGGGGCTCATTCAGCATGAGTCAACGCCAGAGGAACGGAAGAGGGCGTACCGGTGCGATATCACCTACGGGACGAACGTCGAGTTTGGCTTTGACTACCTCAGGGACAACATGGCGCTGCGCAGAGAAGACGTGGTCCAGCGGGAACTCCATTACGCCATCATCGACGAGGTGGACTCCATTCTCATCGACGAGGCTCGAACGCCCCTCATCATCTCCGGTCCGGCAGAGGAAAACACTGAAATCTACTACAAGATCGACCGGGTGGTCCGGAAGCTCATCCCCAAGGAGGATTTCGACTTTGAGGAAAAAACCCGCTCAGTGTGGCTGACGGAGAAGGGCATCGCCAAAATCGAGAAGCTTCTCCATGTGGCAAATCTCTATGAGGAGACGGGGAGGGGAACCCTGGAACACCTCGTGCGGCAGGCCCTCAGGGCGCATTACCTGTACAAGAAGGACGTGGATTACGTGGTGAAGGACGGCCAGGTCATCATCGTGGACGAGTTTACCGGTCGCCTCATGTACGGGAGGCGTTACAGCGACGGTCTCCACCAGGCCATTGAGGCGAAAGAGGGGCTGCAGGTAGCGAGCGAAAACCAGACCCTGGCCTCCATCACCTATCAGAACTACTTCCGGATGTACGAGAAAATCTGCGGCATGACTGGAACGGCGAAAACCGAAGAAGAAGAGTTTATCTACACCTATGGGATGCCGGTGGTGGTGATTCCCACGAATAAACCCCTTCGCCGGACGACGCTTCCTGATGTCATCTACCGTACAGAGCGAGAGAAGTTCGAAGCCGTGGTCCGGGAGATTGAACGTCTGCACACTCTGGGACGGCCGGTCCTTGTGGGGACGACCTCCATTGAGAAGTCGGAACGTCTGAGCGACATGCTGAAAAAGCGGGGCATTCCTCATGAGGTGCTGAATGCCAAGCACCACGAACGGGAAGCGGAAATCATTGCCCAGGCAGGACGCAAGGGGGCGGTCACCATCTCGACAAATATGGCCGGGAGGGGGACGGACATCCTCCTTGGGGGCAACCCGGATTTCCTTGCCAAGCGAAAAATGCGGGAAATGGGCTTCCCGGAACACGTCATTCTCCGCCTGAGTCTTGGCATTCCTGCCGATGACCCTGAAATGCAGCGGGCCAGAGAGGTCTATCGGGAACTCTATGCGCGCTTCAAAGCGGAAACCGACAGGGAAGCCGAGGAAGTGAAGGCTCTGGGAGGGTTGCACGTTATCGGCACGGAACGCCACGAGAGCCGTCGTATCGACAATCAGCTTCGGGGGCGCGCCGGGCGCCAGGGAGACCCGGGGTCGTCACAGTTTTTCCTTTCCCTTGAGGATGACCTTTTGCGGCTTTTCGTTCCGGAACGCCTGTCTTCTGTCATGGCCCGCTTTGGGATGGAGGAGGGAGTCCCCATCGAGCACCCCCTGGTCACTCGTCTTGTGGAGGCGGCTCAGAAAAGGGTCGAAGGGCACCACTTCAGCATCCGCAAGACGCTCCTCCAGTACGACGACGTTATGAACAAGCAGCGGGAGGTTATCTACGCCCAGAGGCGGCGGGTGCTCTTTGAGGAGAACCTCCGGCCCTTTGTGTACGATATGCTGGAGAAGGTCATTGATGACCTTGTTGAGGCTTATGCCAATGAGCGGGTGTATCCGGAGGAATGGGACCTTGAAGGATTGAACCAGCGCCTGCGGCTCCTTTTCGGGGTGGAATTCCACCCTCCGGAAGAGGAACGCCTGAAGCTCACCTCAAAGGACCTCAGAGAGAAGCTCTATACGAGCCTTGTGCATCTCTATGAGCGCCGGGTTCAGGAGGTGGGTGATGAGGTCTTCCGCGATATTGAGCGCTATATCCTTTTGCGGGTTGTGGATTACCACTGGAAGGACCACCTCCATAACATGGACCATCTTCGGGAGGGTATTGGACTCCGGGCAGTGGGTCAGAAAGACCCCTTTGTGGAGTACCAGCTCGAGGCCTTTGAGATGTTCCAGAACATGGTCGCCGCCATTCGGGAGGACGCCTTACGGTACCTCTTCCACGTTCGGGTGGTTCCCGAAAGAAAGCCCTCTGTCCAGAGAGCTTCGGAGGGATCCCGGCCGGCCTCTGTGCCACAACCTCAAAAGGTGCAGCGTAAAGTGGGCCGGAATGACCCCTGCCCCTGTGGGAGCGGGCTTAAGTACAAATACTGCTGTGGGAAAAAGTGAAAGGAGGAAGAACAATGCAGGTTGACCTCTTAGGGGACCTTACATTCATCCGAAAGAAACTCGAGGAAATCGGAGGGTATCTTTGAGGAGGAAAAGGTTCCGGAAAAAATCAAAGCCATAGAGTTTGAGATGTCCCGGGGAGATTTCTGGGGCGACGAAGGAAAGCAGAGCCGTCTCCTTGCAGAGTACCGGAAGTACCGGCAGGTGTTTGAGGAGTACCTGGAGCTCAAGAAACGCCTGGAGGATACGGAGGAACTCGTTCACCTTGTCACTCCCGAGGACCCGGAATACCAGGAGCTTGTGCAGGAGGTTCGGAAGCTCTCCGAAGCCGTGGAGGACCTGGACATCCGGCTCCTGTTCCGCCGGGAAGAGGACCGGTGTAACGCCATTGTGACCATTCATTCGGGTGCGGGAGGAACGGAGTCCCAGGACTGGGTGGAGATGCTCTTCCGGATGTACCTCCGCTTCTGTGAGCGTAAAGATTTCGATGTCCGGGTAACCGATATCCTCGAAGGGGAAGAGGCGGGGTTGAAACACGTGACCTTCCTTGTTCAGGGAGAGTACGCGTACGGGTACCTCCGTTCCGAACACGGGGTGCACCGCTTGATCCGCATCTCTCCCTTCGATGCAAATCGGCGTCGTCACACGACTTTCGCCCTGGTGGATGTCATTCCGGAAATCGGCGAAGACGTCAAGGTGGAGATTAACCCCCAGGATCTCCGGATTGAGACCTTCAGGGCAAGCGGTCACGGTGGGCAGCACGTGAACGTCACCGATTCAGCCGTCCGTATCACCCACATCCCCACAGGTATTGTGGTCCAGTGCCAAAACGAGCGTTCCCAGCACCAGAATAAGGCCGTTGCCATGAGGATTCTCCGGGCCCGTCTGTACGAATACTATCGTCAGGAGCAGATGAAGAAAATCCAGGAACTCAAGGGAGAACGGAAGGACATCGCTTGGGGGAACCAGATCCGGACCTATGTGTTCCATCCCTATACGCTCGTTAAGGACCACCGAACAGGGCACGAGACGGGGAATATCGAACGGGTAATGGACGGGGAAATTGACGACTTCATCGAAGCCTTCCTCAAGAGGGAACGAAGCCTATGAAGGTGTACGCCCTTGTGGGGCCAACGGGGACAGGGAAGAGTTACCGGGCTCCTCACCTGGCAAAGGAATACGGCATCGACTGCATCATTGACGATGGGTTGCTCATTGCCTCAGGGAGGATTCTTGCGGGGAGATCAGCGAAAGCCGAGCTCAGCAAAATCCGGGCAGCCAAGGTTGCCGTCTTTTATTTCCAAAACCACCGGGAGGAAGTCAAAAAGGCCCTGCGGGAACTTGCCCCGGAAAAGATTCTGGTTCTTGGCATTTCTCTCCCCATGGTGGAGAAAATCTGCGAACGCCTTGAGCTCCCGAAACCCGAGGTTGTCTGGGATATTTTCCACCTTGCACCCCTTGATGAGATTCAGATAGCCCTGGCGGCCCGGGAGTCCCAGGGAAAGCACACCATTCCCGTACCCCTTGTGGAGGTTAAGCGCAATCTCTGGAGTGCCATTACCGATGCCCTTCCCGTGGGTGTGTGGCGCTGGTTCTACACCTCTCGAGAGAAAACAGTGGTACGCCCACCCTTCAGTTACCTTGGAAAGCTCATCGTCAGCGAGGCCGCCCTGCGGACCCTTGTGTTCCTTTGCCTTGTGCACACTCCCTGGGTACAGAAGATTACCGCCATCAACCTGCACCGGACGGAGCGGGGTCTTGAGGTGGAGCTTTCGTGTGTCCTCCAGAACGGTTCATCGGTAGCCGAGGTCTGCCGTTTCCTGCAGCAGTACCTCCGGGAGCGGGTGGAGTACCTCACAGGGGTTGAGCTCCAGGCAGTACACGTGGACGTCGAGGGTGTGCTCTTTCCCTCATGGCAGCCATCTGAATCTTGACATCTGGAGTGGCATCTGGTAGGAAATACGAAAACCTGTGAGGCGAAAGAGGTATGGCTCGCAAGACTATGGAGGAGCTCCTCAGAGAGCTCAGGGAGAAGGAAGCCGTTCTCCTTCTGGGTGGTGGGGAGAAGGCTGTTGAGAAGCAGCACCAGAGCGGCAAGCTCACCGCTCGAGAGCGGATTGCCCTTTTGCTTGATGAGGGGAGTTTCGAGGAAATTGACCTTTTCGTAGAGCACCGGGCGGAAAAGTTTGGCATGCCCGAGAAGAAGCTCCCGGCTGATGGCGTGGTCACAGGATTCGGGACCATCGATGGTCGGGTGGTCTTTGTGTACTCTCAAGATTTCACCGTCATGGGTGGGTCCCTGGGAGAGATGCAAGCCAAGAAAATCTGTAAAATCATGGACATGGCTCTGAAAGTCGGTGCTCCCCTTGTGGGCATCAACGATTCAGGGGGCGCAAGGATTCAGGAGGGTATCGATTCCCTCTCAGGGTATGGGCAGATTTTCTTCCGGAATACCCAGGCATCGGGCGTCATCCCGCAAATTGCCGTTATCGCTGGTCCCTGCGCAGGAGGTGCGGTGTACTCCCCAGCGCTCATGGACTTCATTTTCATGGTTGAGGGGATCAGCCGGATGTTCGTCACTGGTCCCCAGGTGGTGAAGGCGGCCACCGGAGAGGAGGTTTCGGCCGAGGAACTCGGAGGGGCCATGACCCATGCGACACGAAGCGGTGTTGCGCATTTTACGGCCCGCACTGAGGAGGAATGTTTCCGGGAGGTTCGGAGACTCCTCTCTTTTCTCCCCTCAAATAACGCCGAAGACCCCCCTTTTGTGGACACCGGTGACCCTCTGGAACGGCAGGAGGAGCATCTGCTTGAGATTGTCCCCACCAACCCTAACAAACCCTACGACGTGAAAGAGGTTATCCGCTGCATCGTGGATCAGGGGGAATTCTTTGAGGTCCACAAGAGCTTCGCCCGCAATATCGTCGTGGGGTTTGCTCGAATCGGGGGGCATGTGGTGGGGATTGTGGCGAATCAGCCGTATCATCTGGCGGGGTGCCTTGACATCGATTCGGCGGACAAGGCGTCGCGGTTCATCCGCTTCTGCGATTGCTTCAACATTCCTCTGGTGACGCTGGTTGATGTTCCGGGGTTTTTGCCTGGAACGAACCAGGAGTTTGGAGGGATTATCCGCCACGGAGCAAAGATGCTCTACGCGTATTCTGAGGCTACGGTCCCGAAAATCACGGTCATCCTCCGCAAGGCCTATGGAGGAGCATACCTTGCCATGTGCAGTCGGGACCTGGGAGCTGATGTGGTCTTCGCCTGGCCGACCGCCGAAATTGCCGTGATGGGTGCAGAGGGTGCAGTGGAAATCATCTTTCGCCGGGAGATTGAAGGTGCTCTGGACCCCGAAAGGGAACGGGAGCGGTTGCTTGAAGCGTACCGTCAGGAGTTCTACAATCCCTATCAGGCTGCAAAGCGGGGGTATGTCGACCAGGTCATCGATCCTCGCCTGACGCGCCTCAAGGTTGGCCGGGCACTTGAGGTTTTCTGGTCGAAACGGGAGGAGAGGAAGGGGAAAAAGCATGGCAATTTCCCGGTGTGACCTTGGGGTGGGTGTGAAGCCGGAAGTTGTTGCCGCCATCGTGGCTGCGCTTATGGAGTTTCTGGAAACCGAAGAGACTCCGCGTCAGAAGCCTTATGTTTTGCGGAAAAGCCATGCCTGGAAGGCACTGGCTTTGCAGGAAGGACGCCTGCGGATTCGTCTGGGGAGGTAAGGAACGTGCGGAAATTCCTCGTTCGGGTGAACGGTGAGGAGTACGAGGTTGAGGTGGTGGAGGTCACCGGGGGTGAGAAGAAAGCCTTCAGTGTCAGTGGTGTTCGAAAAGTTGGCGAGTCGAAACCCGCTGAGGGTCTTCGGGTGACCACTACCGTTCGGGCGCCCATGCCAGGGCGGATTGTGGCCATCAACGTGAAGAAGGGGGATGAGGTCCGGGCCGGACACGTTGCGGTGATTCTTGAGGCCATGAAGATGGAGAACGAGATCCCGGTGGAACACGATGGGGTGATCACGCAGGTCTACGTTGAGGAGAACGACACCGTGGACGTAGGCGATCCACTCTTTGACGTCGAAGAGGTGCGTCTGTAATGCCGGGGAGGCGCCTTCTTGTCCTTCTGAGCATCGTCGTCCTCGTGGCGGCTCTTCCCTTTGCCTTTGAGCGCATAGCCCGGGAACGGGAGAACCGCAACGTTCTCCTTGTGGTGGACTGGGATGACGTGGAGTGGTTTGCCCGCACGAAAGGCGTGGACCCCTTTGTGCTTGCCCGGGAACTCAGACAGCAGGGGTTTGCCGCCTTTGGGGTGAGCGAATGGTCCCTGAAGACCCTGAAAGCGCGGGGTTTGCTTGTTCCTGCTCCCGCACCCCCTGATGCTCCGCCTTACCTTCAATACTTTACTGTTGCCTCAGAAGCGGTGCGCAAGACCCTGATGGAGCGGCTGAATACCCTGGGGAAGCGGGTGGAGGTTTTTGGGGAAGTTCTCGGGGTGAGCCTGCTTCCCGAAGAGGAGGAAAAAGTGGGTCTTGGCTGGGATCGGGACCTCATCCAGCGCCTGAGGGAAGAGGGGTACACCCTGGTCCTTCGGCCGTACAACTACCTGGACATTTCTCCTGAAGTGCTCTCCCACCTCCTCGGGGATGACGTGTGGAAGAACGAGGGCGTGGTGGGAATCATCGCTTCTGGTGATAGCATTCCGGGATACGGGAATCCTCAGTCACTCCGGAGGTTCGCCGACTTTCTCATTAGCCGCGGGCTCTTTTTTGGGTACGTGGAATTCGTGAGCCAGAAGGGCGAGGACACCCTGGCGCGGCTTCTGCCCCAGTGGACGCTCCGGGTGCACAGCATTCCCCCCGATGAGCTCAAGAACTACACTCCCGGAACGGCCCGAGAGCGGTTTCTGCGGGCCCTGAAGGAACGCTCGGTTCGGGTACTGTACCTTCGTCTTTTTACCGAACCCTCTTTCACTGGCTGGGAACGGAATCTTGCGTATCTTCAGGCCCTTCGCGAAGATATCCAGGCACAGAGGTTGACCTTCGGTTTACCTCTTCTCCCTCACAGAGCCTTTGCCCCCTCACGGGCGTTTCTTGTACTCTCCGCCTTTGTGATTTCGTTTTTTGCCCTTTTCCTTTTTGAGGCACTGTTCTTCCGTCTCCCTCTCTGGCTGGGGTTTTTGGGGGGAGCGCTCCTTTCAAGCACGGTCTTTGCCAGTCCTCTCTGGGGGATGAAAATCATCGGCCTCTGTGCTGGGGTGACCGCACCGACGCTTTCGGTCATGCTTCTTGCAGAGGAGTTTTCTCAGGGAAGGAAATTTCGGGGTATCCTTGAGGCCTTTCTCGTGGCCTTTGCAGGTTCTCTCGTTATTGCCCAGGGACTGTACCACTGGCTTTTCGTCCAGCGCATTGAGCAGTACTTCGGTGTGAAGGTCATGCTTACACTTCCTGTGGTGCTTGTCTTCCTTTACCTTTTCCGCCGCCGCCTTCTTGGGGGAAGCCTCGAGGAGGTACTCCTTGGGAATCTTCGGCGATTTGAGCTCTTCATCGCTGTGGTGCTTGGAGCGGCCTTTGTGCTCTACCTGACCCGTTCGGGGAATTTCCCTCTTCTTGGGGCAGGGGAGTTCGAGATCCGGATGCGGGCGTTTCTTGAGCGGGTGCTCTTTGCTCGTCCCCGGACCAAGGAGTTCCTCATCGGATACCCGGCCCTGTGGCTTCTTGCGTGCCTTCGGAACCTCCGGCCGGTGTACCGGATGGTGCTCTGGCTCTCAGCAACCATAGGGTTTGTGACCCTGGTGAATTCTTTCTGCCACCTCCACACGCCGCTTTTTTTCATTCTCCTCCGTTTTGTGAATGCCCTTGCTCTGAGCGTTCCGGTTTTTGGTGTGTACTATCTCGCCGTGCTCTTTGCGCTCTGGCTCTGGCGCACGGTGGGCCGATGGGGCGCATGACGCCTTCCCGGAAAATTCCCCTTGTGCTCTACGGATACTATGGTTTCGGCAACTGGGGGGATGAGCTGAGCCTGCTTGCAACACTCAGGGCGCTTGAGGACGTCGGACGAGAACTCTCCCTCCCTTTCGCCTACCGGGTGATTGTGGGAAATCCATCCCTTGTGCCTCCGCTCCCCGGGGAGGTAACTCTGGTGGAACGACGGCGCCCTGCTTGGATGCTCTCAACTCTCCTCAAGAGTCGGGGAGTTGTTGTGGGTGGGGGGAGTCTCCTTCAGGATACCACCAGTTTTCGTTCCCTCCTGTACTACACGACCTTTCTGTCTTTAGCCCAGCGCGTAGGAAAGCCGGTGGTCTTTTTTGGTTGCGGTCTTGGTCCTTTTCAAAGGAAGCTCAGCGTGAAGCTTGTCAGGAAGCTCCTTCGCCGGGTGCGGCTGTTCCTTGCCCGGGATGAGGTAACCCTGGCTTTCCTTGAAGAACACCACCTCTGTCCCGCTTCTCTGGGGGCTGATCCGGTTTTCCTCCTTGAGCAGGAAAAAGCAAGAGCGTCTTCGCCGCGTCTTGGGATTTTCCTGCGGCGGGAAGCCCTGGGGCGAAAGGAGGTGCTCTGTGAAGGATTGCGGAAACTCCAGAGGGAGGGATGGGACCTTGAATTCGTGGCGTTCCACCGGGGGGAGGATCGAGAGGTCGCAGAGTCCTTTGCAGAACATCTCCATGCCCCGGTATACGTCTTCTCTGGGGTTTCTGAGGTTCTTTCCTACTTTTCGGAACTTTCTGGAGTGGTGAGCATGCGCTTCCACCCCCTGGTGCTGGCAACGCAAAGTGGCATTCCCTGGTGGGCCTTCGACCTTGACCCGAAGATTGTAGCCTTCAGCGCCCACTGGGAGGGAAAAAACCTCTTGTCCCTGGCGACGCTTGATCCTGCCCTGCTCTGTGCTGCCCTGCGGGATGCTGCGGTGCTTCGCGAGAAGACGCGTGTTTTGCGGGATATGTTCCGGCAAAGGGCGCTTGCTGCAAAGGGGGAACTTGCCCGTTTTTTGGAAAGCATTCTGGGGTGAGGCCTGTGCCGGTTGTGGAACTTCTGGGGTATTCCTTTTTTGCCGGAAGGCTTGAGGATTTGCGGAGTGTGGTTGAGGACGCTGTGGAGCAGGGCAGAAAGCTCCACATCGTGACGGTGAATCCAGAGATGCTAATGCTCCGCGATCCTCGCTTCCTCGAGGTTCTTGCTTCAGCTGAGCTTCGTCTTCCCGATGGCATGGGGGTGGTATGGGCTTCCCGCCTCCTGCGGCGTGGGGTTCTGCAACGGCTTCCGGGCATAGAGGTGGCGGAGGCCATCATGGCGTGGGGGAGCGAACGGGGCTGGGGGTTTTACTTCCTCGGTGCCCGGGAGGGTGTAGTGCAGCAGGCCGTCCGGGCCATGCAGCACCGTTATCCGAGTCTAAAGGTCTGTGGGTGTCACCACGGGTACTTCACCGACGATACGGAGGTCGTCGAGGACATCAAGCGTACCGCTCCGGAAGTGCTTTTTGTGGGCATGGGTGTGCCGAAGCAGGAGCTCTGGATTGCCCGCTATCGGGAGGTGCTTCCGGTGAGGGTTTTCATGGGCGTTGGCGGGAGTTTCGATGTGTGGGCAGGGAGACTCCCCCGTGCGCCACTGTTTTTCCGTTCCCTCGGGCTTGAGTGGCTGTGGCGACTGTTCCTTGAGCCCCGGAGAATCCGGCGTGTGGTTCCGGCGTTCTTTCGCTTTGGCCTCCGGCTTCTCAGGGAGAAATGGTGGGGGTGGTATAATACGAGGTGAGAGAGGAGAACCATGGCGTTTTTGGAGTTCCGCGGAGTCTCAAAGGTGTATCCCCCCGGAATCCGGGCCCTGGAGAAGGTGACCTTTGCCGTGGAGAAGGGGGAATTTGTTTTCCTTCAGGGACCGACTGGAGCCGGAAAAACGACACTCTTCCGGCTCATTACTCAGGAAGAGCGGCCCACCGAGGGGGAAATATGGTTTTCCGGACGCCGGATTGACACCCTGGATCCCCGCTTTGTCCCCTTTCTCCGGCAGCACCTGGGTGTGGTCTTTCAGGACCTGGAGATTGTCCCGGATTGGACGGTGTACGAGCACCTTGTGGCACCCCTTGTGGTCCTTGGGGTTAACGGGAAGGAGGCCAGAAAGGCCGCCTGGAATGTGCTGCGTCTCCTCGGTCTTGAGAAAAAGAGCACGTTCAGGGCTCGATGGCTCTCAGGGGGAGAGAAGCAGAAACTCTGCGTTGGGCGTGCCCTGGTCCATCGACCAAAGCTTGTTCTTGCTGATGAGCCCACAGGGAACCTCGACGCTGCCTCAGCGCTTGAGGTCCTGAATCTCCTCTGGAACCTCTCCCGAAATGATTGCGTGACGGTCATCGTGGCCACCCACAACGAGGCTCTCCTTGAGCGCTTCCCGGCGCGGGCGATTTTGCTTGAGCAGGGACGAATCCGAGGGGAGAGATGCTGAGCATGGGACGCTTTTCCCGCTACATGTTTCGCCGTCCCGGCCTTTTCGTTCTTGGTGTTCTGAGCGTCCTTTTTGCCGGTGTTCTGGTGAATGCCACGGTTTTTGGGTACCTCGAAGCGGTGAGGTTGCGGGAACACTGGCGCGAACGTTTCACGATTCGGGCCATTTTCCGGGAGGATGTGAACAGGGAATCCATGGAACGGATCCGGGAGGAGGTCGCCCGGTATCCCCTGGTGGAGCAGGCGACTCTGGTCCTACCTGAAGAAGCCAAAGCCCGTTTTCTGGAGCGTCTCGGGCTTTCCGAGGAAGCGGTTGCAGGGATTTCCTTCCCCGCCTCTCTTGAGGTTGTTCCCCGGCACATCGAGGATCTCCCCGAAATTGCTGCTACCCTCCGCGCGGAAGAGGCCTTCGCCGAGGTATTCTGCGGAGGAAAAGAGGTCGAGGGATTCCTCCGCCTTTTCCGGCTTTTGCTGGGTAGCCTGGGTGGATTTCTCCTGGGGGTTTTGGGTTTTGGGGTTTTTGTCATCGTGGTGACCACGGCCCTGGCGGTGCAGCTTCGGGGGAGGGAAATCGAGGTGTTGTCCCTTGTGGGGGCGCCTTCGGCTTTTTCTCTGGCGCCTTTTCTCCTTGAGGGACTTTTCGGGGGGCTTCTGGGTGGTGTGGGGGCATACCTTTTGAGCCTCGCCTTCTTTGTGCCCTTCTTCCGCCTTGTGAGCGAGGCCTTCCCCGGGTTTTTGTGGGTGAACGTGGAAGAACTCCTTGTTGTTTTCTTCCCCCTGGACCTTGGTGTGGGGTGCGGGATGGGCGTTCTGGGGGTGCTTTTGGGACACTGGAGGGCCCGGAGGAGAAGTCCATGAGGCGTGCTGTGCTTATCCTCTTTGCCGTGCTCTTTGTGTGCTCGCCCTGGGCTTTGGGAAGTCCGGACTCTCTCGAGGACGAAATTGCCCTGCAGACGAAAAAACTCGAGGAACTCCGGAAGGAACAGGCACGCCTTGAGGGTGAGCTCAAGAAGGTGCTTTCAAGCGCGAAGGATCTTTCCGGTGAACTTGCCAAGCTCGAAGAGCAGATTGCCGCCGCTGAGGCAGACATCGCAAAATCCCGGGGGCGAATTCTTGCTTTAGAAAAGCAGAGGAAGCAGCTTGAGCAAGAAGTGGAGAGCTTGCAGAGAGGTATTCTTAAGGAGAAAGGCAGCCAGGAGGCAATCGCCAGAGGGGCTTACCGGGTGGACACCGGTGAGGTGGTGCTGCGGAATCTCGTCAGTGGGATTTCCCCGGGTGAGTGGGAGGCCAATACTTACTGGGCTGCGCAGTGCCTCAGGGTAAAAAGCAGCACCATCGAGGAGGCCTCAAGAAAGCAGAAAGAACTTGCGAGGAAACTCGAGGAGATCAAGCAGCGCATCCGCCTCGAGGTGGTGCTGAAAGAACGGCTGGTCCTTGAGAATCGACGCCTTGCCGAGCTTAAGAAGGCTCGGGAGGAGATTCTTCGGCGTCTGGAGACCGATCGGGCCCGTCTTGAGAAAAACCGCAAGGATCTCGTCCAGGCGCGAGAGAACCTCGAGGCCACCCTGGCTAGACTCCGGGAGGAACTGGCAAGAAAGAAAACACCCTCTCCTCCTCAGGCTCCAGTAAAACGTGGGCGGCTCTTCTGGCCTGTGTCAGGAGGAACGATCTTCCGCCGGTTTGGAGAGTGGAAGGACGCCCGCTACGGCATCACCTTCTACAACCCTGGAGTCGACATCGCCTGTCCGGTGGGAACCCCGGTGTATGCCGCAGCTGACGGCGTGGTGCTTCTTGCGAGCACCATCAGGGGGTATGGAAAAACCATCATTATCGACCACGGCAATGACCTGGTCACCGTGTACGCCCATCTTGGAGAGATTCGCGTGCGAGCAGGTGATACGGTCAGGGGAGGGCAGGTCATTGCGTTGAGCGGGGACTCTGGCCTTGTGGAACGACCAGTGGTACACTTTGAGGTGCGGGTGGGTACAAGCGCCCGTGAGGAGGATCCTCTCCTCTGGCTTCAGTGAATTCGAGGTGAAGAGCGCATGGGGCGGAGAAGACTCTGGTTGCGGGTATTTCTGGGGATTCTTGTGGGGTGTGGGGTACTCCTGCTCTTCTTTGAGCGGGAATTCCTGGCCTTTGGTCTTGGGAAGGACAAAAGCTTTGAGAACTGGGAGCCGCTCTTTGAAACCATCTCCCTCATCCGGGAGAAGTTCTACTCGGAAGAGCCTTTGGACGAGGAGAAACTCCTTGAAGGAGCCATCCGGGGAGTGCTTCGAGCCCTTCCGGACCCTTACGCCCGTTACCTTGACCCCGAGGACTACAAGATTGAAACCAGCGATACCCTGGAAGGGGCTTTTTCGGGAATCGGGATTGTTATTGCCATCCGGGATGAAAAGCTCACCGTGGTCTCCCCTATTGCAGGTTCTCCTGCAGAGAAAGCAGGGGTGAAGGCAGGGGATGTGATTCTGGCGATTGACGGAGAGCCGACCCTTGGCATGTCCCTGGACCAGGCGGTGAAGAAGATGCGGGGGCCAGAGGGAACCAAAGTCGTGCTCACCTTGAGGCGAGAAGGGGTTCCGGAGGACATCACCGTGGAGATTGTTCGAAGCGTCATCAAAATCCAGAGCGTGAGCGCCGAGGTGCTCCCCGAGAGTATCGGCCTTATGCGGATTTCCGAGTTCCACGGACGGACGGCCGATGAGGTCCAGAAGGTTCTCACCGACCTCATCGCACAGGGAGTGACGGGATTCATCCTTGACCTTCGCAACAACCCCGGGGGATTGCTTTCGGCAGCACTTGTCACCGCAGGGTTTTTCGTGCCCTATGGGGAGAAACTCCTCCTTGTGGAGGACCGAAACGGCAAGCGCGAGACGATCACGAACTTCGTGCATCCCCTGGTCTCGGCTCCTGTGGTGGTCTTGGTGAATCGGGGGACGGCGAGTGGCGCGGAAATCCTTGCAGGGATTCTCCGCCTTGCAGCCCACGCCCTCCTTGTGGGGGAGAAGACCTTCGGTAAGGGTGTTATTCAGGAAATCTCCCCCCTGTCGCACGGAGGGGGCGTCATCTTCACGGTTTCCAAGTACTACCTTGCCGATGGAACGGACATCAACGGTCAGGGACTCGTTCCTGATGTCCTGGCAAGCGGTGAAGATGAGCAGCTGAAGCGGGGTATCCAGGAACTCAAAAAACTCCTCAAGGACCATGCCCTGGCCTCGTAGATTCCTTTTCATCTTCCTCGTTGGACTTTTAGCCTGGGGAGTGGTGCTCTTTGCCCTGGGACTTGAAACACGACTTTTTGAGGAAGGCCAGGCTGCCCTTTCCCGGGCGCTCTTTCGAGGGATAGGCAGGGAACTCGCCCTTCTTGTGCTCCACGAGGTCAGAAAGAACAGCCTCTCCTTTCAGGTTCTCCGTTACCCTCTTCCCGAAAGGCCTTCCTTTGAGGTCGAGGTAGTTCTTGAGAACGCTCGGCAGAGAGAACGTCTCCTGAAGCACCTTGAAACCCTCCTTGCTCCTCTGCGGCCTTTCGGCCTTTGGGGGAAAGCAGTGGAGGATGACGACTACCGTCTTTTCTGGGGGGAAGAAGAGTGGTTCCGCTTCTCCCTTCGCCTCAGGCGGGTTTTCCGGGTCGCCATCGTCATTGACGACATCGGGTACGATGTGCCCATGGCGGAGAAGTTTTTCTCCCTTCCGGTCAAGCTCAACGTGGCGGTGTTCCCTCACCTCCCGTATGGTCCGCATCTTGCCCGACGGGCCGAGGAAAGCGGGAAGGAGGTACTCATCCACTTCCCGATGGAAGCGATGGATCCAGGAGAGAACTCGGGCGAGCGGTTCTTGCTCCGAAGCGGCACCCCCAAAGAAGAGGTGGTGCGGATGCTTGAAGAAGCTTTCCGGCGCATCCCCCAGGCAAGGGGCCTCAACAACCACAAGGGTTCCAGGGCCACGCAGGATGAGCGTTTAATGGCGCTTTGCGCCCTGGTCCTCCGGGAGAAAAACGCCTATTTTCTGGACAGTCTCACCACACCACGTTCCGTGGCCTTCCGGGTGATGAAGGGTATGGGTGTTCGGGCGCTTCGCCGGGACGTTTTCCTTGATGGGGAGACCACCGTTGAGTATGTCCTGAAACAACTCGAGACGACACTGGCTGTGGCGAGAAAAGCGGGCTTTGCCGTGGCCATCGGGCATCCGAAGGAAGTCACCTATGAGGCGCTGAGGCGCTTCCTGGAAAAGCCACACCCGGAGTACGAATTCGTCTTCCTCTCTGAAATGTTTGAGGATGGAGGTTGATGCTCGTGGAATTTGTGGACGACCGGAGGTGTTTCTTCTGTGGGGAGCAAAATCCCCGCGGGTTTTCGCTCCGCTTTCGGGAAGAAAATGGGTGGACGGTGGCAGAAACCGTTGTCCCCTGGTACCTGCAGGGCTTTGCCGGGGTGGTCCATGGGGGGATTGTGGCGTCGCTCCTTGATGAAGTGATGTCCCACAGCGTAAAGCATGCGGGGATTTCTGCCGTCACCGGGACGCTCAGGGTGAAGTACCTCAAACCCTGCCCAACAGAGAAAATCCTGATGCTTCGGGGGCGAGTCCGGAGGCGAAAGGGAAGAATTGTTGCGGCTTTGGGGGAAATCCTCTATGATGGAGAGAGGGTTGCAGAGGCTGAGGGTATCTTTGTCGTCCCAAAGGATAAGGGGAGTGAAAAGCCGTGAGGGAGACTGTTCGAGTTCGCTTTGCGCCAAGCCCTACAGGGTTTTTACACCTTGGAGGAGCACGCACAGCGCTCTTCAACTGGGCCTTCGCCCGAAAGTACGGGGGGGTATTCGTCCTCCGGATTGAGGATACTGATCTTTCGCGTTCGACGGAGGAATCCGTTCGGGTTATCCTTGAGAGCCTCAGGTGGCTTGGGCTTTTGTGGGATGAAGGACCAGAAGTCGGTGGCCCCTATGGGCCGTATTTCCAGAGCCAGCGGTTGCACCTCTACCGGGAGTACGCTGAAAGGCTCCTTCAAAAAGGTCTAGCCTATGAGTGTTTCTGTACCCCCGAGGAACTGAAGGAGCGAAAAGAGCGAGTCATCGCCCAGGGAGGGAGCTGGCGATACGACCGGCGTTGTCTCCACTTAAGTGCGAGGGAACGGGAGGCTTTTCGTCGGGAAGGGCGAAAGCCCGTGCTGCGCTTCCGGATTCCTGAGGGAACGACGACTTTTGTGGACATGCTTCGGGGGGATGTGACCTTCGACAACGGCGAGCTTGACGATTTCGTCATTCTGAAGTCTGATGGCATGCCAACGTACAATTTCGCCTGCGTGGTGGACGATGCGCTCATGCGCATCACCCACGTCATCCGGGGCGATGACCACATTTCCAATACTCCTCGTCAGGTGCTACTGTACGAGGCTTTTGGATTTCCCTGTCCGCAGTTTGCCCATATCCCCATGATTCTCGGAAAGGACAGGACCCGCCTGAGCAAGCGCCACGGTTCACCATCGGTGACCTACTACCGGGACATGGGGTACCTTCCTGAAGCCATGGTGAACTACCTTGCCAGGCTGAGCTGGGCAACAGGAGAGGAGGAGAAGGAAATCTTCACCCGGGAGGAAATCATCGAGCGGTTCTCCCTCGAGCAGGTCACCAAGCACGCTGCGGTCTTTGACCTTGATAAGCTCAACTGGATGAACGGTGTCTATCTCAGGGCAGCTGACCCTGAAAGGCTTGCGGAAATCCTCATCGACATCCTCAAGCGCCAGGGGAAGGTTACGGAAAAAGACCTCACGCCGGAATTTTCTGCCTACTGCAGGAGGGTTATGGCCCTCATGCGGGATCGCATCCGGTACGTGGCACAAATTCTTGAGGAGGCAGAGTACTTCTTCACCGAGTATTACGAATACGACCCTCAGGCGGTGGAGAGCGTGCTCTTTGAGGAGAAGGTGCCTGAGATTCTCAGGACTTCTTATGAGCTTCTCAAGAATCTTGAGCCCTTTGACGCGCAAACCATCGAAAAGGCTATACGGAGTGAGGCGGAGCGGCGAGGCCTCAAAGCGGCGCAGTTCATCCACCCCCTTCGGGTGGCGGTATCAGGGAAAAAGGTCGGTCCGGGGCTCTTTGAGCTCCTTGAGGTTCTGGGGAAAGAGCGGGTCCTTGCCCGCATCGCAAGGACCCTGAGGTTTTTGGAGAAAGGTTAAGGGTCATCTCGCCCTTTCCAGCTTCTGGTAAGCGGCTCGGACCTTCGCCTCGGCCTCTGCATCGTCCAGGGGAATGCCGAGCCGCTCACAGTACCTTTTCAGGTACTGGATGGCCTCTTTGAGCTTTTCGAAGCCTCGCTTTTCGGGAAAAGCGTCCTCTACAAAGAGTACCGCTTCCTCCGCAAGCTCCAGGATTTTCCGGTACCGATCAAGCGTCAGGCGATCCACATGCCATCGGGAGAAGACGTAGCTCCCCAGCCCAAGCAGAAAGAGCGAAGCCGCTGAGAGCAGGAAGTCCTGGAAGTTCATCGTTCTTCCCCCTTCCGGAAGAGATTGTAAAAGTACCGGACGTTGTCCACCCAGAACTTGTTGAGCCCCTTCGGGTCGTTCTCCGCCCCAATCGGCGCCCAGCGCTTCCCCAAAAACGCGATGAAGTCTTTCTCACCGCTTCCTCTAAAGCGCTCAAAGTTCTTTTTCACCGTGGCACAAGCCCACTCCGCCTGAGTCCTGAGGTCTGTGTCTTTCGCCGCCACTATCCCGAATTCGAAACCTTTCCGCCCCCGCTCAGCCTCCCGGATGGCCAAAAGCAGGGCGTAAGGGTTCACGGGGTAGGACTCGTTTTCCGGGAAATAGCGCCGGGCAATCTCGAGGATTGCCGGGAGCTCCTCGGGGAAGGAAAAAGAGAAGAGGACCGTTTCGGGGTTCAGTCCCTGGTCTTTCAGAAACCGCGTAAGAGAAGGAGAGGACTGGACATAGGCGGTAAGGAGTGTCAGGGCATCATCGAGAAAAGCCCGGGCAAGCTCAACCACGTGCTGCACGTCTTTGAGTGTTGGTTCCCGATGCATGGACAACCTCCTTTCGTACATGTCTTCCTATTCTTTAAAGGAAACGGGTGACAGGGCTATAATAGGAAAAAGCATCCGGGGGGATACCGGTGACTCAAGGGCTTTTCCTCTGTGCGGATATTGGCACGTCGTCCCTGAAAGTCTGCGTGTTTGATGGGCGCGGGAACATCCTCTTTGCAACGAAAAGGGAATACTCCACTGCTTCTCCTGCCCCAGGATACGCAGAGCAGGACCCGGGGGAAATTTTCGGTGCCCTTGTCGAAGCGGTGAAGGAAGCGGTTTCGTCCTTTCCTGGGGGTTCCTTTGAGGTGTTGAGCTTTGACACCATGCTCCACAGCCTCCTTCTTGTGGATGGCAATTTCACCCCCCTTGCCCCTCTCTGGAACTGGATGGACACCCGCTCTTTCCAGGAAGTTGAGGAATTCCGGGAATCCTATGAAAAGGAATGCCTCTATGAACTGACGGCTGCACCGCTCCACACCATTTACCATCCTCCCCGGATCCTCTGGCTCCGGAAGCACCACGGGGACCTCTGGAAGAAGGTTTCGAAAATCCTGAGCATCAAGGACTGGATGCTCTTTCAGCTCACGGGGGAGCTTTGCTGCGATTACTCGACAGCTTCGGGGACAGGACTTCTTGAAGTGCAGAGGAAGGCATGGAGCGGGAAAATGTGTGACCTTCTTGCGATTTCCCCGGAGCTCCTTCCCTCCCTTGTGGAGCCGGATTTTGCGGTGCCACTCATGAACCGGGAATTCGCTGCTTCCACCGGTTTACCCCTGGGAATGCCTGTTGTATGGGGTGGTGGGGACGGTCCTTTTGCCAATCTCGGAGAGGGGTGTTTTCGAGAGGGCGAAATGGTCGTGAGCGTCGGGTCTTCAGGGGCCGTTCGCATGTGTGCCCTCCGGCCGGTCATCGATCCCGGGAAACGAGCCTGGTGTTACTACCTTGCCTCCGATATCTGGGTTGGGGGAGGGGCCATCAACAACGGGGGTATCGTCTTTTCGTGGATGCGGGACCTCTTGCGGGAAGGTGAGGTCACCCTTGACCTTTCCCGGCGGCGTCCGCTCTTTTTGCCCTTTTTGACCGGAGAGCGGAGCCCCTACTGGGACCCTTATGCCCGGGGGATTCTCTTTGGGCTCTCCTTCTTCCATACCCCGGAGGCTCTTCTCCAGGCAGCCTATGAGAGCGTGGCTTTTTCGATTCGTGCCGTTTTTGACATGCTCCGGGAGGTCATGGGGGAGCCCAGGAAGGTGGTGGTTGGCGGAGGCTTTGCCCTTTCGGAGAACGGAAGGAGGGTGCTCTGCGATGTGCTGGGTGTCCCATTGGCGGTGAGCAGTTACCCCTCTTCTTCTGCCAAGGGGGCGTTCCTCATCGCCCTGAAGGCCCTGGGGTATGTCCGGTCCTTCGAGGAATTCCCTGAGGAGTTCTTTCCCACCGAAGGCCGAATCACCCCCAACGAGAATGCCTACGCTTTGTACGAGGAACTTTTCCGCCTCTTCAAGCGGCTCTACGAGGTGAATGCACCGCTTTTTCGGGAGTTCGCACAGCTTGGCCTTGCCTGAGGGACGCTCGTCCCTCAGGCGTTTTTTTGGGCAAACTCCTGCATGAAGTCCACAAGTGCCTGCACCGCCTCCACGGTGACGGCGTTGTAGAGGGAGGCCCGGCACCCTCCTACGGAGCGGTGCCCTTTAAGCCCCACAAGACGTGCTTTTTCTGCCTCCTTCACGAATTTGTCTTCTAATTCCGGGCTGGGGAGACGAAAGACCACGTTCATCATGGACCGGTCTTCAGGTGCCACGGGACAGGCGTAGAAGTTCTGACTATCAAGGTAGTCGTAGAGGATTTTCGCCTTCTTTCGGTTTATGGCCTCCATGTTTTCCAGACCTCCAACCGTTTCCTCAAGCCATTCAAGGACGAGGTCAACCACGTAGATAGCAAAGCAGGGCGGGGTGTTGTAGAGGGAGTTCGATTCGACAAACGTGGAGTACCGGAGCATGGTGGGGAGGTTTTTGGGGATGCGCTCCAGCATGTCCTCTCGGATAATGACCACGGTGACCCCTGCAGGACCCAGGTTTTTCTGCGCCCCAGCATAGATGAGCCCAAAGGGCGAGGGATCAAAGACCCGGCTTAAGATATCCGAGGACATGTCGCTCACCAGGGGGACATTCCCCACCCTGGGGAAGTGGTGCCACTGGGTGCCCTCAATGGTGTTGTTTGAGGTGAGGTGGAGATAAGCGAGGTTTTCATCGACAGTGAAGTTCTTGGGGATATGCGTGTAATTTTGCGCTTTGGAGGATGCCACCACCTGCACGTCTTTCCCCAGAATCTGAGCTTCCTTGAGGGCCTTGGAGGCCCAGTAGCCGGTGTCCACATACCCTACGGGTTTCCCTTCAAGCGCCAGGTTCATCGGAACCATGGCAAACTGGAGGCTTGCTCCGCCCTGGAGGAAAACCACGTGGAAACGGTCGTCGAGTTTCAGGAGCCTTTTGAGCCTTGCCGCAGCATCGTTGAGGACGTCTTCAAAGGTCCTCGAGCGATGGCTGACTTCAAGAATGGACATTCCTGTGCCACGGAAGTTGAGCATTTCGTCACGGATGCGCTCGAGCACCGGCAGAGGCAGAGCCGCCGGGCCGGGGTTAAAGGTGTACACCCGCTCTTGCATTTCCCTTCCTCCCTCGTTCTGGCTTTTCCCGGATATTCTACCATTTCCCGGGAGGAAGTGTTCGCCTTTTCGGCTGCGCTTGAGGTGAAGCAGAAACCTGAAAAAACCACCGCTTTCTGGGTACCCAGAAAGCGGTGGTTTTGCAACTCACACGCTGAACCGATGTACGGTGCGCTGCGGTTCCTCAGCTCATTTTGCGAGCGACTCGCTGGTAGAGGCAATCTCCTCTAAAGACGCACTCTGCTCCTCGGTGGATGCAAAGACTTGGCTTGAGGCAGCATGCTCCTTGGAGATAGAAGCGATGTATGAAGCCTTACGGTATTCGAGTCCATCTCGCTTTCCGGCTCTTGGGGTTGAGCTTCTCTGCCAGTGGCAGGAGGTGTCCCAGGCTCTTCTCATCCTGTGCAAGTGGTGAAAAAATCAAAAACGCAAGATGAGTTCTGACAGGCTTTCGAAGTCCGTGGAGCTTTTGTAGAACATCCGCAGGGTGTAGGCCTCCCAGAACATGCTAAGGGTGTCCTCTTCCCTTTGTGGGAGGTGATGGAGGTTCGAGAGGCCGGAGGAAGTCTTGCCGTTTTTCGTGATTTCGTTTGCTTTTTCTGGAGAAATAGTATATAATACCAAAAAATGCGGCGGGAATGATGCTTTTGACCGTCCAGAATCTCCAGGAAATCAAAGAGTGGATTGGCTCTCTCGTCGGCCGAGAAGCCATCGTAGAGGTCAACAAAGGGCGCAAAAAGACCGTTGTTCGCAAAGGCGTCATCGAGGGGATTTACCCCTTCTTCTTCGTCCTCCGGGTGGATGTCGATGGTACCGCTCAGCGCATGGCCTTCAACTACGTCGACATCCTCACCAAAACTGTAGAACTCGAAATCCTGTAACCTCCCTGTCCCTCCATGGAGAGGCAATACCCTCATCCTTTTGAGGTGACGCTTGAGGAGGCTCTGCGCATCCAGGAAGATATCCGGCAGAAGGTTTCCCTCGAATTTCCCTTGAAAGACGAAGCTGTTACGTTTCTTGCAGGCGTTGATGTTGCCTACAACGCTCTCGGGCAGGCGGTAGCGGTTGTTGTGGTCCTGCGATGGCCTTCTCTTGAGGTGGTCGAGGTGGTCTCGGGGGTGCACAGGCCCTCTTTCCCCTATGTTCCAGGTTTTCTCTCCTTCCGGGAGGGTCCGGCGATTGAAGAAGCTTTCCAGCGTCTTTCCGTTGTGCCACACCTTTTCTTTTTCGACGGCCAGGGTATCGCCCATCCCCGGGGAGTGGGGATTGCCAGCCACCTGGGGGTCCTCTTTGGTCTTGTCTCTATTGGGGTAGCCAAAAAGCCCCTTGTGGGGCATTTTCAGGAACCTGGGGAAAAGCGGGGTTCCTTCTCTTTTGTTGAATACCAGGGAAAGCGCGTTGGCGTTGCCCTGCGAACGAAGGACCGCACCCGGCCCGTATTCGTCTCTCCGGGAAACCGGATAGACTTAGAGAAAGCCTGGGAATGGACCCTGAAGACGGCAAGGGGGTTTCGTCTTCCTGAGCCTGTGCGTTTAGCCCATATCTTCAGCGAACGACTCAAAGGAGGAGAACGCAGTGACCGAAGTGAATCTCTGGGCCTTTGAGGAAGAACCGTCCACCGAGCACAGGGTGGTCATTACTGTTGTGGGGAGGGACCGTATCGGGATTATCGCTGCCATCACGTCCTGTCTTGCTGAGCACAGCGTCAACATCGAGGACATCACCCAGAAGATTCTCGGAGAGTACTTCACCATGATTCTTGTGGGTGATATCTCCCGCTGTCCGGTCTCGCTTTCAGAGCTTCGGGAGAGACTGGTCCGGCGGGGCGAGGAGGTGGGGGTCAAGGTGTACCTGCAGCATGCGAGCATCTTCCGGGCGATGCACCGCATTTAGGGGGAGGCTATGATTTTCGACCGCGCCGAGATTCTTGAAACCCTGCGGATGCTTGAGATTGAGAACCTCGATGTGCGAACAGTAACCCTGGGGATTTCGATTCTTGATTGCCGGGGGAAGGACTTTGAGGAAACGGTACAGCGGGTGGTTGCCAAAATTCGCCGGTACGCCGCTTCTTTAAACGCCGTGGCCGATGAGGTCTCGGCCAAATACGGCATCCCCATTGTGAACCGCCGGGTGGCTATCTCTCCGGTGGCTTTGCTCCTTACGGGGGAAGAGGGGGAAGGTGTACTGGATTTCGCGAAAGCCCTGGATGACCTTGCCCGGGAGCTTGCCATCGACTTCATTGGTGGATTTTCGGCCCTGGTCCACAAGGGGGCTACAAAGGGCGATATCCTCCTCATGGAGAGTTTGCCCTCTGTGCTTTCAGGGACCGAACGTATCTGCGCCTCGGTGAATGTGGCGTCGAGCCGCACGGGGATAAACGTTGATGCCATCCTCACCATGGCACAGGTCGTGAAGGAAACAGCAGAGCGCACGAAAGACCGGGATGGCATTGGGTGTGCAAAGCTTGTGGTCTTTGCCAATGCCCCGGAGGACAACCCCTTCATGGCAGGGGCATTCCACGGCGTGGGGGAGGGGGAGGCGGTAGTGAACGTGGGGGTGAGCGGTCCGGGTGTGGTGAAGGAGGTCGTGCGCCGTCATCCTGGGTCGGATCTGGGGACTCTCGCGGAGTTCATTAAGCGAACCGCCTTCAAGATTACCCGGGTGGGGGAGCTTATCGGGAGAGAAGTTGCCGGGAAACTCGGGGTAACCTTTGGCATTGTGGATCTGTCGCTGGCGCCAACACCCCGGGTTGGGGACAGTGTCGCCGAGATTTTGGAGGAGATGGGGCTTGAGCGATGTGGGGCGTGGGGGTCAACGCTTGCTCTGGCGCTTTTGACTGATGCCTGCAAAAAGGGTGGTGCCATGGCCTCCTCGTCTGTTGGAGGTCTGAGCGGAGCGTTCATTCCGGTGAGTGAGGACGCAAGGATGAGTGAAGCGGTGGCGGTGGGGGCTTTATCGCTGGAGAAACTCGAGGCCATGACCAGTGTGTCCTCTGTGGGCCTTGATATGATCGCCATTCCTGGCGACACTCCCTGGGAGACCATCGCCTGCATCATGGCCGATGAAATCGCCATTGGGGTGATCAACCACAAGACCGTTGGCGTCCGCCTCATCCCGGTGCCCGGAAAGAGCGCAGGGGAGAGAGCCTGCTTTGGAGGGCTTCTCGGGGAGGCGACCATTATCCCCATCAATCCCTATCAGGGTGCGCGGTTGATCCTCCGGGGTGGTCGCGTCCCCGCACCCCTAACGAGTCTCCGCAATTAGCCCTTGACCCTTTTTTCCACGAGGTTCATGAGCCCCCCGGCAGCAATGATTTCCTGGAGGAAGGGCGGGAATGGTCGAGCCCAGAAAATCTCCCCTGTGGTTTCGTTACGGATTTCCCCCCGGGCAAGATCAATGGAGACCATGTCTCCCTCCCGGATCCCCCTTGCCGCTTCTTCGGACTCAAGGATAGGAAGGCCGATGTTGATGGCGTTCCGGAAGAAAATCCGGGCAAACGAGGCGGCCACAACGGCAGAAACCCCGCACCCTTTGAGGGCCAGGGGAGCGTGTTCCCGGGAGGAACCACAGCCGAAGTTTTTCCCGGCTACCAGTATGGTTGCTCCGGGGGTGATGCGTTGAGAAAAGTGGGGATCCAGGCCTTCCATGCAGTGCTTGCCGAGTTCTTCGGGGTCGGTACTCGTGAGGTACCGGGCCGGGATGATGACGTCGGTGTCCACATTGTCTCCGAAAACCACTGCTTTTCCGCGAATCATGGGTCTCACCTCAGAGTCTCTCTGGGGAAGTAATGTACCCCGCAACGGCAGAGCTTGCCGCAATGTAGGGGTTGACAAGGTACACCTCGCTCGTCTCATGCCCCATCCGGCCGATGAAGTTCCGGTTTGTGGTTGAGGCACAGCGTTCCCCCGAGGCCAGAACGCCGAGGTGTCCCCCAAGGCATGGGCCGCAGGAAGGTGGGGCAATGACCGCGCCGGCCTCAAGGAAGATTCTGATGAGTCCTTCTTCTTCTGCCTGCCTCAGGACTTTGGGACTTCCGGGAAAAACGAGAAGCCGCACGCCTTTTCGGACCTTTCGCCCTCGCAGGACCGAGGCTGCCATACGCAGGTCCTCGATGCGACCGTTGGTGCAGGAACCAATGACCACCTGGTCGATTTCGATTCTCGGAATGGCGTACACCGAGCGGGTATTGGAGGGAAGGTGGGGAAAAGCCACCTGGGGCTCGATGGAAGAGACGTCAATGGTGTGGATTTCCTTCCACTCGGCATCGGCATCGGAAGAAAAGAGCCTCGGGGTACGGGAGGTTCCTGTGGCGCGAACATAGGCGAGGGTGGTATCGTCCGGGGCGATGATACCGTTTTTGGCTCCTGCCTCTATGGCCATATTGGCCATGGTGAAGCGTTCGTCCATGGAAAGGGACTGGATTACCGGTCCCTCGAACTCCATGGCACAGTACCGGGCGCCGTCGACCCCAATCTGGCCGATGATGAAGAGAATCAGGTCCTTCCCGGTGACAAAGGGTCGCCGCTCTCCCAAAAGGACGAACTTCAACGACTCTGGAACCCGGAGCCAGGTCTTCCCCAGAACCCAGGAGGCGGCAAGGTCAGTACTCCCCATGCCCGTGGCGAAGGCCCCCAGAGCCCCATAGGTGCAGGTGTGGGAGTCGGCACCGATGACGAGATCCCCCGGGACCACAAGGCCGAGTTCGGGCAAGAGCACGTGTTCTATCCCGACCTCTCCTCCCTCAAAGAAGTGGCGGATGCCGTGTTTCCTTGCGAATTCCCGCATGAGCTTGACGTTTTCCGCTGAAGGGATGTCCCGGGCGGGAGTATTGTGGTCCGCAACGAGGACGATTTTCTCGGGATCTGCAATGGTTGCTATCCCCCGCTTTTCGAGTTCTTTGATGCTCAGGGGAGCGGTGATGTCGTTGGCGAGCATCACGTCCACCGTGACTTCGACAAGCTCCCCAGGAACCACCCTGTCCTTTCCCGCGTGGGCGGCGATGATTTTCTCGGTGATGGTCATCCCCATGGTCCATCAACTCTCTCCGTAGTCCTTTTGAGGGTTGAGTTTTCGCTTTCTCTGGGCCATCCGGTTGATGGCCGAAAGATACGCCATGACACTTGCCACCACCACGTCCTGGCTCGAACCCCGTCCGATGTACTCCTCGTCCCCATCGAGGATACGCACGATGACCTCGCCCAGTGCTTCGGTCCCCCCGGTAATGGACTGGAGGGTGTAGTTCACGAGGTTTGAGGAAATACCGAGCATCTTGCTGATGGCTTTGTAGGCGGCATCCACCGGACCAACCCCTGTGGCAACTCCCTCAAGCACTTCTTTCCCATCCTTCACCAGACGTACGGTGGCGGTAGGCAGGATGTTGTTCCCACAGCACACGTGCACGAAATCCAGGTGGTAGATTTCCTCAGGTTTTGCTACCTCTTCAGAGACGATAGCCTTGAGGTCGTCCTCGGTGATTTCTTTCTTCTGGTCGGCGAGCTGCTTGAAGCGCTGGAATGCCTGGTTGAGCTCCTCTTCAGAGAGTTTATACCCGAGCTCCTCAATCTTTTTGGCGAAGGCATGGCGCCCCGAGTGTTTCCCAAGGACCAGCACCCGGTCCTCCCGGCCGATGAGTCTGGCATCCATGATTTCATAGGTGAGCTTTTCTTTGAGCACTCCATCCTGGTGGATTCCAGACTCGTGGGCGAAGGCATTCTGACCCACAATGGCCTTGTTGGGCTGGACAAGCATTCCCGTGCGCTGGCTCACGAGGCGACTCGTGCGGTAGATTTCCTGGAAGTTGAGGTTTGTCTCGGCCTGGAAGAAGTCCCGGCGGACGTACAGGCTCATGGCAATCTCTTCTAAGGCAGCGTTCCCCGCCCGCTCACCAATGCCGTTTACGGTACACTCCACCTGTCCGGCGCCGGCAAGGACAGCAGCAAGGGAATTCGCGGTGGCAAGGCCAAGGTCGTTGTGACAGTGCACGCTCAGGACGACCTTTTCAATACCCCTGGTGTTTTCTAAGAGGTACTTGATGAGCTCCTGCATTTCAAAGGGCGTGATGTACCCAACCGTATCGGGGACGTTGATGATGGTGGCACCTGCGTCAATGACCGCCGCGTAGACCCGGCTCAGGTACTCCCAGTCTGAGCGGGTGGCGTCTTCGGCGGAGAACTCCACATCGGCAACATACTTTTTCGCCCTTTTCACCGCCCATACTGCCTGCTCCAGGGCCTCCTCCCGGGAAAGGCGGAGTTTGTGTCGCAGGTGGATGTCTGAGGTGGCGATGAAGGTATGGATGATGGGGTGCTCGGCGTTTTTCAAGCACTCCCAGGCGATGTCAATGTCTTTGTCTTTGGCCCGGGCCAGGGCACAAACAGCCCGGCCCTTCACGTTGTCTGCAACGAGTTTCACCCCTTCGGCATCTCCTGGAGAGGCAATGGGAAAGCCCGCTTCGATGACGTCGACGTTTAAGCGGGCAAGCTGCAGAGCAATCTCCAGTTTCTCCTGGGCGTTGAGGGCAACTCCTGGAGATTGCTCGCCGTCTCTTAAAGTTGTATCGAACACGCGGATACGTCGCATCATCATCCCTCCTTCTTCAGCCAGGGCATCATGTTCCTTAAGGTCTTGCCGACCTTTTCGATGAGGTGCTCGGCGTCCTTCTGGCGGAGCGCATGGTACACCGGACGGTTCGCCTGGTTCTCAAGAATCCACTCCCGGGCAAATGTTCCATCCTGGATTTCGGCAAGAATCTTTTTCATCTCCGCCTTCACCTGGTCGTTGATGATTCGTGGTCCCCGGGTGAGGTCACCGTATTCGGCGGTGTCGCTGATGACCTGGCGCATGTGCATGAGGCCGCCCTCGTACACGAGGTCCACGATGAGCTTCATCTCGTGGAGGCATTCAAAGTACGCCACCTCTGGCTGGTAACCCGCCTCAACCAGGGTCTCAAAACCAGCCTTGATGAGGGCGGTGAGACCACCGCAGAGCACGGCCTGCTCTCCGAAAAGATCCGTTTCCGTTTCCTCGGCAAAGGTGGTTTCAAGAACCCCTGCCCTTGTGGCACCAATACCCTTGGCGTAGGCCAGGGCGATGTCCTTGGCCTGGCCCGTAGCGTCCTGGTACACGGCCACAAGGGAAGGTACCCCTTTCCCCTCAAGGTACATCCGCCGCACAAGGTCCCCGGGACCCTTCGGAGCGACCATGATGACGTCGACGTCTAAAGGAGGGATAATCTGGTGGTAGTGGATGTTGAATCCGTGGGAGAACATGAGGGCCTTGCCTTTCGTGAGGTGGGGAGCAATGGATTCCCGGTAAATTGCCGGCTGGTACTGATCAGGGGCAAGCATCTGGATGATGTCGCCTTTTTCTGCCGCCTCTTTAGCGCTCACGGGTTCAAACCCTGCTTTTTTCGCCCTCTCAAAACCGGGGGTTCCGGGGAGCTCTGCAACGATGACGTTGAGGCCACTGTCCCGCAGATTCTGTGCCTGGGCACTCCCCTGGCTCCCGAAACCAATGATGGCGATGACCTTCCCCTTCAGGATGTCGAGGTTCGCGTCCTGGTCGTAGTACATTTTCGCCATGGTTCATCCTCCTTTTATAGGGATTGACTGCCCCGTGCCAGGGCTATCCGCCCTGTACGGGTCATCTCAATGATACCGTACTTTCGCAGAAGTTGCTCCAGAGCATCGATTTTATCCGGGGTCCCGGTGACCTCCACGATGAGACTCTCCTCGTCAACATCGACAATGCGGGCCCGGAAGATTTCCGCAGTCTGGGCGATTTCTCCCCGCAGGTTCGAGGGAGCATGGACCTTGATGAGGGCCAGTTCCCGGTCGACCACCGGAGTGTTGGCAAAATCACTGACCTTGATGACCTCGATGAGCTTGTAGAGTTGCTTGGTAATCTGCTCCAGGACGTGCTCGTTTCCGGTGACAACGAGAGTGATCCGGGAAATGCTGGGATCCTGGGTTGGCCCGACCGCGAGGCTCTCGATGTTGTAGCCTCTTCGGGCAAAAAGCGACGCTACCCGGGCCAGAACCCTCGGTTTATTCTCCACAAGGACCGCAATGATGTGTTCCACACCGTCACCTCCTTCACTCGAGAATCATCTCTTCCAGAGATTTCCCAGGCGGCACAAAGGGGAGGACGTTTTCTTCCTCCTCGATGTGGCAGTCCACAAGGACCGGTCGGTCCTGTGTCTTCAGGGCTTCATCGATGGCCCGATCAAGCTCGTCTTTTGTGGTGACCGAAATGCCCACCGCCCCGAAGGCCTGGGCAACCCGGGCGATATCCGGGTTCACGAGGCGTGTGCAGGAGTACCGACCCCGATAGAGACACCCCTGCCACTGGCGAACCATCCCAAGGAACTCGTTGTTCATCACAAAGATTTTGATGGGGAGGCAGTAATTCACGGCGGTCACGAGTTCCTGAATCTTCATGAAAATGCTCCCGTCACCGCTCACGAGGATAACGGTCTTGTCGGGATTGCCCACCTGGGCTCCGATGGAAGCCGGCAGTCCGTACCCCATGGTTCCAAGCCCCCCGGAGCTCGCCCAGGTCCGCGGCTTCTCTCGGGGGTATTTCTGAGCAGCCCACATCTGGTGCTGACCGACGTCGGTCACGACAATCGTGTCAAGGTGCTTCGTTTTCTCGTAGATTCGTTCAATAACCTGGTGGGGGAGGAGCTTCTTGCTTTCCCGGTACTTTGGAGTGTACTCCCTCTTCCACTGCGCAATTTCCTCGTGCCATTCAGGGTGGCTCATGGGCTCAAGGCGCTTCACGATTTCGGCGAGGACCATCCGGGCATCGCCCACAATGGGGATGTGGGGTTTCACGTTTTTGCCGATTTCTGCCGGATCGATGTCGATGTGGATGATTCTGGCGTGGGGGGCAAAAGTATCGAGTTTCCCCGTTACCCGGTCGTCAAAGCGGGCCCCGACAGCGATGAGGAGATCGCAGCGCATAACCGCTTTGTTTGCCCAGTACGTTCCGTGCATGCCAAGCATGCCCAAAGACAGGGGATGGCTTTCGGGGAACGCCCCCTTCCCCATGAGCGTATGCACCACGGGGATATCGGCTTTGGTGGCAAGTTCAAAAAGGACCTCGGAGGCTCCTGAGGCAATGACGCCTCCGCCGACGTAGAGAAGGGGGCGCTTTGCTTCCCCGATGGCTTCGGCGGCGAGTTTGATTTGCTTGGCGTGGCCCTTGTAGGTTGGCCGGTACCCTGGGATTTTGATCTTCTCGGGGTAGACGAGCTCAATCATCTTCTGTTGCACATCGCGGGGGAGGTCCACAAGCACCGGTCCCGGGCGGCCGGAAGAGGCAAGGTAGAATGCCTCCCGGATCACATAGGGCAGGTCTTCGGCGTTTGTCACCAAGAAGTTGTGTTTGGTGATGGGCATGGTGATACCGGTGGTGTCGGCCTCCTGGAAGGAGTCCTTGCCGATGAGGTGGGTGAAAACCTGTCCGGTGAGGGCCACAATGGGGATGGAATCCATGTAGGCTGTAGCAAGACCTGTCACGAGATTCGTGGCTCCTGGCCCAGAAGTGGCGATGCACACCCCCACCTTCCCTGTGGTCCGGGCGTATCCGTCGGCAGCATGAGCTGCCCCCTGTTCGTGTCGCACGAGGATATGACGGATCTCGGGAGTATCAAAGAGGGCATCGTAAATGTCAAGAACTGCACCGCCGGGGTACCCGAAGATGAACTCCACACCCTCTTTTTTTAAGAGTTCCACGAGAACCTGGGCACCTTTCATGCGCACTGCTACCCACCTCCTTTTCAGGACATGCTTGCACCAAG
>Ga0272449_1000212_pt1:0-47500 | contig 74563 bp, 78 predicted proteins | sample YNPCB0241_FD_198679 | JGI IMG/M metagenome (GOLD analysis project Ga0272449, IMG submission 198679) | Hot spring sediment microbial communities from Yellowstone National Park, WY, United States - YNP-CB-024-1 | ecosystem: Environmental > Aquatic > Thermal springs > Hot (42-90C) >...
AAAAACGAAACTCTCAACACTCCCGACTTAAAGTCGGGATGCTCTACCAGCTGAGCTACGGGCCCAAATTAAAATTACAAAAAATCATTAAAAACGAAACTCTCAACACTCCCGACTTAAAGTCGGGATGCTCTACCAGCTGAGCTACGGGCCCAAATTAAAATTACAAAAAATCATTAAAAACGAAACTCTCAACACTCCCGACTTAAAGTCGGGATGCTCTACCAGCTGAGCTACGGGCCCAAATTAAAATTACAAAAAATCATTAAAAACGAAACTCTCAACACTCCCGACTTAAAGTCGGGATGCTCTACCAGCTGAGCTACGGGCCCAACTGAAATTTTAAATTATAAAAACAAAATTTTAACTTTCACAACTCAATAATGCAAAAAATTATATACAAAATTATTAAAAAAAATTTCAAGTATCTCTAAAATTTTTCTAAAGTATAGTTTGGTATTACAGTATACTCATCGCTATTCGTTAAAATTTTCATGTTTCCATCAATACCAGTTATACATAAATCAATTTTTAATTTTTTATATCGTGTAACAACTTTATTATGAGAATGGCCAAAACATATTACTTTTTCCACAACTAATAATAGCGATTTCTGATGGAACTGTTTTTATAAGCTTTTCCGTTAACGAAGTTTGAGAACCATGATGTGGTACTTTTAGAACAATACTTCTAAGTTTGTTTTTATATTTTGAACAAAGATATTTTTTAACTTCAAGCATTTTCTACCATCCAATAATGGGGACCCCAGCGTCAATTAACATTGTTTTTTATTAGGAAAAATTATAAATATAGAATCGCCTTGGCCAATATTTAAAAAAGTTATATCTAAATCTTTATAGGAAGTTTTATATTCTTCAGGTAAAAGAAAAGACATCTCTGTGCAAAAAATAAGATTGATACTAACAAAAACTTTTTTATATATTATAATTCATAAAATTTTTCAAACAATCACTTTGTTTCTTCCGGACTGTTTTGCTTTATAAAGTTTTTTATCAGCTTCTTCTATCAATGTTGTTATATCTTTCCCTTCTTGAGGATAAAAACTTATTCCACAACTTATTGTTAGTTTTATTGTTTTATCTTGATATAGAAAATTATAATCTTCAACATTCTTTCTTATTCTCTCAGCAAGTTCTACAACCTGTTGTTGTGTTTGATACGGTACAAAAACCAAAAATTCTTCACCACCCCATCTTGCACAAAGTCCTTGTTCTTTAACCTCTTGCAACAACAATTTAGCTAGTTCTTTTAAAACAAAATCTCCTACAATATGGCCATATGTATCGTTTATTTTTTTAAAAAAGTCAATATCTATCATTATAAGTGAAAACACTATATTGTATCTTGACGCAAGCAACAATTCATTATTTAACCGACTAATAAAATATCTTCTTAAATAAAGTCCTGTCAATCCATCTATACGGGAAAGTTCTTCAACTTCTTTAAACAACACGCTGCGGACAAAACCTATTTTTGTCTCATTAATAAAAAATCTAAGTTGAGATAAAAGTCTATCTGTCAACTGATGTTTAATAATAAAAATATACTCGTATAAATTAGAATAAATTTTTTCTGAAAAAAAACATTCGGTATTTGACAAGGTTTGTTTTTCTTCCCACAAACTTTTTATTGTTGTTATCAAACTTTCATTTGATGAGGAAAAAGAAATAATATCTATTACATCTTTCTTCTTTACCACTAAAATTCCAACATAGTTTATTTTGTCAACACCAAAGTATTCTGTGATAACAGAATAAAACTTTTCACCAACTTTTGCAAGTTCAATATTTTTGTTAATTTCTTCAACAAGACTGAACAATTTTTCATATTTCGTAAGTTCCAAATAACTATTTTCATATTCTGTCTTTAGTCCAGAATATTCTTGTTCCGAAACCTCTGCTTCTTTTGATAGTTGTTCTATTATTTGCAAATTTTGTTTTGTAATATTCTCTATTTCAAAAATATGAGTTTCATATATTACTATCCACAAAATATATATAGCTATTGGGATCAATATAAAAATTTTTCTTTCCATCAACATATATAATACGAGAAGTGATACAAAAAGACAAATTAAATAAAACAAATCACGGTTTTTAACCAAAACTGACAATTTTTGATTTCTTATAGAAGTATAAATAAATAATGGGAAAATATTAACAAAAATTAAATTAATCAAAAATTTAGCCATAATATCTATCCCCATACAACTTTGTTTTTTCCACTTTGTTTAGCTTTATACAACAATTTATCTACATAATCAATAAACTCTTCTGCTGTTGAGAAACTTTCTGAATACGAACTTACTCCACACGAAACAAAAAATTTTATTCTTACAAGTCCAGGTTTCATAGAAGTTATATTTTTAGAAACAACTATAGTTTCTTTCATAACTAAATTTCGTATTTCCTCACAAATGTTTATTGCATTATTCAAATCTGTATTTGGGAAAACCACGATAAACTCGTCTCCACCGTATCTTGCTATAATATCCGTTTCTCTCAACCGCGTAGTTAAAATATTCGCAAATTTTACAAGTACTTCATCACCAATATTGTGTCCATAAGTATCATTTATTTGTTTAAAATTATCTATGTCAAACATAGCCATAGAAAGAGATTTTTTGTAATATTTATACATTTTAAGTTTTTCTGTTAACAATTCTTTGAAATATCGTTGTACATACAATCCTGTAAGAGAATCCGTAATAGCAAGTTCTTTTATACTTTCGTATAGCTTAACATTAGATATAGCAATTTCAATGTAAGAGGATAATAACAATATTAACCTAAAATTTTCTTCTCCTATTTTATGTTTTGAATATACAACTAAATATCCTAAATCCTCATTTTCTTTTTCTCTACGAAATCTAACACAAACAAACGAGTTTATCCCGTTTTTAAGTAAATATTCTTTCGTTCGATAAAAATCTACAACTTGGTAAGGTTTTAAAAATGGTAGGTAAGTAGACAGGTCAGAAACATATACACTGTCTTTTTCTAAAAATGTAAGCAATTTTTGCACTACAGCTTCAATTTGTTTTGTATAACCTTCTATGTATATATACGTAACGAACCACGGAAATAATTTAACAAAAATTTCAGATAAATAAGAATTTATTTCTTCAAAACTTGTAAATGAAGCAAGTTTATTTATAATTTCTTCAACAATTTTGTAATTTTGTATTTTACCTAAATTTTTTTGTATTTCTGTTCGCAGATAATTAATATTATATTTTATCTCACCAATTCTTTTCTCAAGATTTTCCCTATTTTCAAAAAACGATACTTGTTGTTTTTCCCTGATCTCATCAAGATGTAGTAACAACAAATACCATAAAATAAAAGATACCATTTCACCAATTATAACCATATTGTTTGACGAAGGCAAAAAGTATATACTTAAAATCCCAACAAAAATACTTCCAAATAAAATTAATATCTCAAAAAATAAAAATTCACTAATATGAGCTAAAAGTAAACTTACGCCAAATAATAAGAAAAAATAATTAACATAGCAAGGATACCTTATTATTAACCATACAGTAATTACGGTGAGACAAAATGTAAACAAATCTAGCAAAGATTGAAGGAATGCTTTCATAAATAAAAAAAATAGCCGGCGAAGGGATTCGAACCCCCGACCTGACGCTTACAAGGCGCCTGCTCTACCACTGAGCTACGCCGGCTTTATATTATTCTTCAAAAAGTGTAAACTCTACACCTGCAATCTCTATCTTATCACCATTTTTTGCCCCTTCTTTTTTCAACATCTTTTCTATTCCTAATTTTTTAAAAATTCTTTGCAACCGTTGTACCGCTTCTTCTGAAGAGAAATCTGTCATACTCACCAACTCTTCAACTTTTTTCCCTTTGATAACAAACTTATCTTCCTTTCGCTCAATCTTATACTCAGGAGTATATTCAAAGATAACCTTTTTTTCGTTTTTTATTATACTTTCGGTAACTTGTTTTTCTTTATTTAATAAGTTTACAATTTTTTTAAGTAAAATATCAAGAGATTGCTTTTTAATTGCTGATATTGCTACAACAGGATATTTGTTTTTTATTTTTTTCTTAAAACTTTTTAAAATTTTCTCTACTTCTTCAGGTAATAATATATCTATCTTGTTTAACACTATTATCATTTTTTTTCTCATCAAACTTTTTGAATAACTTTTTAATTCGTTTACAATTATTTTATAATTTTTATAAATATTGTTTACATCACCACTTGAAATATCTATTAAATGTAATAAAATTTTTGTTCTTTCAATATGACGCAAAAATTCTATCCCTAATCCTTTCCCTTTATGTGCGTTTTCAATAAGTCCAGGAATATCAGCTAAAACAAACCTAAACCCTGAATAATCACATACACCTAAGTTTGGCGATGTCGTAGTAAAAGGATAATCAGCAATTTTAGGTTTTGCTGAGGTTAATACAGATAACAAGGTTGATTTCCCAGCGTTTGGTAACCCTATAATTCCTACATCAGCAATAAGTTTTAGTTCTAATACTAAAGTAACCTTCTCAGATGGTTGGCCAAGTTCTGCAATTTTTGGTGCACGATTTGTTGATGATTTAAACGCAGTGTTTCCTCTTCCTCCTCTACCACCTTTTGCTACTAACAAAGTTTGACCTGGTTGGTTTAAATCACCAAGAAATATTAATCTGTTATTTTCATCAACTTTATAAACTACTGTTCCACAAGGTACTCTTATATATAACGATTCACCATCTTTACCATGCATATTTTTCCCTCTACCATGTTCCCCATCTTCAGCTTTATAATGAGGTTTAAGATAAAAATCATACAAAGTATTCATCTGAGGGTCAGCGACAAGATATACATCACCTCCTTTCCCACCATCACCACCATCAGGCCCACCGAATGGGACAAATTTTTCCCTACGAAAACTAACACAACCATTCCCACCTTTCCCAGATTCTACAAATATTTTTACTTTATCTACAAACATAAAATTTAACCATTATTTAAAGGGATAACATCAACACATTTTTTATCTTTACTTAAATATTTAAAAATTACTTTACCCAAAACTTTTGAATGAATTGTATAATCTTTGCCAACATATACATTTCTACCAGGAACAAATTTAGTTCCTCTTTGTTTTAAAATAATTTCTCCTGGTTTAACAATTTCTCCTCCGTATGCTTTTACTCCAAGATATTTTGGATTACTATCTCTTCCATTTGTCACATGAGCCATACTTCCCCTCCTTTCACACAAAGATTACTATTTAAAAAACTTAAATCAATTTCAAAATGTTACCGTTAGAACTTTCTATATACAAATCTTCTCGTATTATATTACAATTACTTACTTCAACTCCAAAAATTTTGTTTATTACAACTTCTGGTTTTAAAGTTTTATTGGGAAGTAATCTTAAATATAAAATTATAACTTTTTTATCAATAAGTCTAATATCTTTAACAATTTCGTTAAGATTTATCTTAATCGTTTCTGCAGTACCAACTTTTTGTTTTTCCACTATAACATCTTTTGTTTCAAAAAATTTCCGTAGCATATCTTCATCAATTTCTTTATCACACAAAATTATATATTCTGCTAAATTAACAACATTATTCAATGCTGGAATTCTGTTTAATGGTGAAAACAAAATTTTTGCTGATATCAAACTGAAATTCATTGGCAAACATTGGTTTATTTTATCTTTAATATTTGAAATATCTATAGGATAAAAAAGTTCCACATCAACATATTCAGAATTACTTTCGTATCCAATAGGTACAGGTGGTGCAAACGACATTTTTATCTGTGGATTAAACCCTTGAGTAAAACGTACTGGTAAATCTGCCATTCTTAACGCTCTTTTTATTATTTCTATTTGGTCAAGATGTGATATATATTTTAAACTCCCTTTTTTTGAAAATCTCAATCTTATTGTACAAACATCAGTAGAAACATTAGAAATCTCTTTTCTTGGCAAAACTTTATATTCTGTAATATTTGGTATTATGTTTTCTACAGCAAAACTTGAGTCTATAGATTTGACATAATTAATAGAATTCAAATATTTTTGATAAAGTTTTTCTTTACTTAAAGAATATTGGATATCGTCCCATACAAATTTATCTGTATCTTTATATTCAGTAAAAATATATTTTTCTAAATCAATTTGTTTTTCTACAATTTTTTGTAACCATAAGTCTGGATTAAAACTTTCACTCCAGTTATCAAACCTACTACCAGATAACCAAATTGATTCTATTAATTCTCCAACAGTTTTATCTCCACGTGAAATCATCCCTTCAATAAACGAAGAATAAATTTTAGATTTTATAGAATTAACTTTAAACTCTCTTTTTAAACTTTTTGATAAAAATACAAGTTTGCTATGTAAATTTTCATATGTATCCATCTTACAGAACTGAAAGGGAGTGTGAGGTTTAGGTACAAAAATTGATATACTTATACTAAAATCTATTTTTGGAAAATACTTTTTTAAAATCTTGACAAATACAGGTATTTTTTCAATATCTTCGTTTGTTTCAGTAGGAAGTCCTATCATAAAATATAGTTTGATTTTATAAAATCCAAATTTATACAAAAGACTTATTTTCCTGAAAATTTCTTCATCTGGTATTTCCTTATTTAAAACTTTTCTTAACCGTTCAGTTGCAGCTTCTGGTGCCAAAGTTATAGTAGATCTCCTTGGATAGGACATTCCTTCTAACAACTTTTCATTAATATCTTCTATCCGTAATGACGGCAAGGAGATTGACACATATTTGTGATCATATTTTTTGTGAACAAAATTTATTAACTCTGTTAAATAAGGATAATTTGTTACACAAAAACCACTAAAAGCTATTTCTTCATAACCAGTATTATTTAATCCTTCTTCTATTAATTCAAATAATTGTTGTTTTTCTCTAAACCTTAAAGGTTTGTTTATAAAACTAGATTGACAAAAATTACAATTATATCCACACCCACGAGTAACTTCTATATTAAGCCTATTGTGTACTGTTCGTATAATAGGTACAGTAGGTTTTTTAGGGTAAAAACTTTTTTTAATATCTACAACAGAAGGACGTACTATTTTATTATACCCTGGAATATACACTTCGTTAAGTTTATTAAGTTCATCAAAAACTACACTTTTTGTGTTTGTATTTTTTATTTTAAATTGTTGAATTATTTTAATCACATTTATAAGACTTTCTTCTGCTTCGCCTAAAATAAAAAAGTCTATGTATTCATCTAAGACATGCGGATTACAACTACATGGTCCTCCTGCTATAATTAATGGAAATAAATCTTTTCTTTCTTTTCTTCTAAATGGTATTTTTGCTAAAGATAATACAGTAAAAATGTTACTATAACACAATTCATGTTGTAATGAAAAACCAATTATATCAAATTCTTTTAGTTTATGTTTTGTCTCCAATGAAAATAATTCAATATTTTCTTTTCTCAGTTCGTTCTCCATGTCTATTTCAGGAGTAAAGACACGTTCACATAAAGAACCGTCATATGAATTTAGTAATTTATAAAGTATCTCTATCCCAAGGTTTGACATACCAATAACATATTTATCTGGATAACATAAACACACCTTGACTACATTTTGTTTATTCCATTTTTCATAAATTGATAATGTCTCAGAATTGTATTCAGAATTAATATATTGTCCAGGCATTTTAATTTTTTTTAGAATAAACTCTAAATTTTTCATAAAATCTTTAACTATTATTTAATTAATATATGTATCTTCTTATATAAACTGAGTTTAATATTCCCACAGCCATATATGATGCAACTAAATTTGAACCACCATAAGAAACAAACGGTAACGGAATACCTATGACAGGCATTAATCCTAAACACATACCTATGTTGACAACAAAATAAAAGGTAAACATACTTGTTATAGTAGCAGCGAGTAACCCACCATAAGTATCTCTGCAGGTAAAAACAATTTTAATACCTTCGAGTATAAACAAAAACAACAATAACATAACAACGCTGGCCCCAACAAAACCTAATTCTTCAGAAATCAAAGAAAATATAAAATCCGTATGTTTTTCTGGTACAAACCCTAATTTTGCTTGAGTACTTTTAAACAACCCTTTACCAAACAATCTACCACTACCTATCGCAATTTTTGTTTGTATTACTTGATATCCGGAACCCGTAGGATCAAAATATGGATCTAAAAAAGAAATAATCCTTTTTTGCTGATATATTTTTACAAATTTATGACTTAAAGTTACTCCAGTATAGCTTAACCAAAGAACAAAAATTGTTAACAAAACATATTCTATTTTAACTCTGAATAACAATTTTTTAAGTAACCACGAAATGAAACATACTATTAACAAAATTATCAACAACATTATAAAAAACTGTAAGTTAAAACCTTGTAATGATAAATGGACAAATTTTGTAAACCATCCTTTAACAAATTCTTTGTTAACTGTTAAATAAATTTTAGTTAAAAATAAAACAATCGTTGTAAAAAAGAATAAAAGTAAATACGACAACAATTTTTTATTAACACCACCGAGATAAAAACTTACAATTATTATAGGGAAATATACCACAATAGCAGAAAAATCTGGTTGTAACAAAATCAATCCTGCTATTATTAAAAAAGATAATGAAGCAACAAAAAATTTTGATAATTTAACATTTTGAAAATTTTTATCAAAATATCCACACAAAAATAAAATATAAAATATTCTTACAATTTCCGAAGGTTGTAATAAAAAAAATTTAAAGTTAATCCATGCACGTGTCCCTCTGTAAACACTACCAACCAATAATGTCAGAATAAGCAAAAAAACACAAATGAAATATATATACCAATGATATGGCTGAAACAATTGATAATTTATTAAGCTGAACAAAAACATTAAAAAAAGTCCTAACAAAAAAGCAAATAATTGTTTTGTTACATAAACACTACCTGAGGTTGAAAATGTAGCAGAATAAATCATTACAATACCAATCAAAGTTAAAAACATAACTATAGAAATCATCCTCCAGTTAGAACTGTTTAACACTTTTTTAATCACATTCTCTTCACGAATTACAGGAACTTTTACTACTGTTTTAGTCCCCATATTCCATCTCCTGAGATTGTTTTTCTGGCAAAGATAATTTTATCTTTTGTGATTTGTTTATATATGCAGTAAATATTTGTTTTGCAATAGGTGCTGCAACAGCTCCTCCTTTACCACCATGTTCAACTACAATTGCCAAAACAAGTTCTGGAGAAACACCTTCTTTCACTGGACCAAAACATACAAACCATGCATGATCTTCTCCGTGAGGATTTTGAGCAGTACCTGTTTTACCAGCAATCGGGAATGATGGGATATACGCTGCATGTCCAGTACCACTTTCTACAACTGATAGCATAGCACAATGGAGAAAATCCCATATTTCTGGGTCAACATCTTTTATTTCTTTTTTCTGTGGTGTATGTGAATACAAAACATCACCATTAACATCGACAATTTTTGACACTAAATATGGTGTGTATATTACACCTTTATTTGCAACTGCTTCTGTAAAAACTGCAAGTTGAACAGGTGTAGCTATAACATACCCCTGACCAATACTTACAGAAATTGTATCACCATCAAACCATTCAATACCAGTTTTTTCTTTTTTCCATTTTCTTGACGGTACAACACCATAAGCTTCATAAGGTAAATCTATTCCAGTAGGTTGTCCAAACCCAAACATCTTCGCGTATTTTTCTATATTATCTATCCCTACTCTTAATCCAAGATTAATAAAATATACATTACAAGATAATCTTATACCATTTAACAAATCTACATATCCATGCCCTTTCTTCTCCCAACATTTGAATATTTTGTCTCCAAACTTAAACTCGCCCGGACAAAAAAATACAGTTTTTGTAGAACATTTTTTTTCATTTAACGCTGCAATTGTAGTTAAAATTTTGAAAGTAGATCCTGGCGAATATACACCTTGTACTGCTCGGTTAAACAAAGGTAAAGTATTATCTGTAAACAATTCCTTTCTTGCTTCTATTGATTGTGTAGTAAACAAATTTGGATCAAAATTTTTATACGAAACCAAGATACGGATAGAGCCATCTCTTGGGTCAATTCCTACAATAGCACCGTTTTTCTTAGTTTTTCTCAACGCTTCTTCAGCAACTTTTTGTAAATCTTTATCTATTGTAAGATACAAATTATTTCCTGGTCGTGGCGGCAAATTTTTTATTATTTTTGTCAGATTACCTTTTGCGTCAACTTCAGCTAGTAATGCTCCATTTATACCTCTTAAATAATCTTCATACATCTTTTCAACACCTGTTTTTCCAATAAAATCATTATAAGAATATCCTTTTGTCCTAAATTTTTGATATTCATCATATGTAATTTGCCCTACATAACCTATCACATGCGAAAATAATTCGTTATATAAATATCTTCTTCTAAACTCTGTTGAAATATAAACATTTTTAATCCTATGTTTTAAACTAAGCAAATAAAAAATTTTTTCTCTCTCAACATCTCTACCTAAAGTAATTATTTTATTAGACCTTATTGCATCAAAAATTTGTTGTCTACTCGTAGGGAAAACAGTCAACAAATTGTTAATTTCCTCAATTGAAGATTCATCAACTGGATAATAAAACACTGTAATTGATGGTCTATTATCCGCTAAAATTTCGTTATTAACATCATAAATAATACCCCTTGGTGCATTAATAACAAACATACGTAACCTATTTTTTTCTGCAATGTTGTAGTAATAATTACCTCGGATTATTTGGTAATAAAAAACGATAAGATAAATAATTATTAAAGGGATTAGTAGTACATACCTTATTATTGAAAAAACACTAAAGAATTGTTCTTTTACAATAAAAGAAGTGTTTTCCCAATCCATAATTTTTTATATTAAATCATATCTTCTGTATAATATGATGAGAACTTGTAATTCTAAAAAGCCTATTATAAAAGTAGCAAAAAATGATAGTAAAATTATAAAATTATAACTAACAGTTTTCAATAAAAGCGAAATCAAAAAATATAATATATTGTATACCATGAACCCAAACAATATAGACAACACTTGTACATTTAATAAAGTTTCATTAACACGTTTATTCAACCAACCAAGAAGATATCCTGTGGCAGTTAATAATAATGTATTGGTACCAAATAAAGTAAGATGTAAAATATCATAAATCAAACCTGATATAAACCCAATAAGTACAGCTTCAGTATGGGTTAAAAATAATGAAATAAAAACTACATATACTAACCACAGATTTGGCCTAAGGTAAAAAGGGAAAATTTTACTAAATAAAACATCAAAGACAATTATAAAAAACAACACGGCTAAAGTTATAAAAAATTTTTTCATCTAAAAAGAAACAATAATTAAATTTTTTAATGCATTGATATTATAATTTAATTTAACAACAGCTTTTTTAAATCCTGTAAGAGAAACTTCTACATCTATTACTCTCCCTATCTCAATACCTCCAGGTAAATTACCAATACTACTTGTTACAACAACATCACCAATTCTTACATCATCTTCTAACAAAAGATAATCCATAGACAACTTAACCGAAGATTCGCCTATCAATACACCATAAATAGGTTTATCTTTAATTTTTACAGGTAGCATACTTAACGGGTTAGTAATTAATAAAATCTTTGCTATATTCTTATCTATAGTCCATATACGGCCAACAAAATAAAATTTGTCCGGTTCAACATAAACAATAACAGGCATATCTCTACTAAGAGTAGATGAAGATTTTACTAACACTACACATTCGTTATACCAATTTTTACAATCACGAAATATAACTTCGGCGAGATATAGTTTATAACCAATATTTTTTGACAACTCGTTTACCAACTGTTGATGATGTTGTTCTTCAACAAGGGATGAATAATACATTTTGTCCATATAAAATTTTTTTACTAATTCTTTCAACTTCATATTCTCTTCATACATATACGAAAGTTGAAGGAACTTATTAAATGTGTTAAATGGATAATTAACAATTTTATATACAGGTATATAAGAAACAGAAAAAAAATATACGAAAAAAACTCGTATTGAATGAACCTGTTCTGTTATTGTTTGTATTGACAAGAAAATTAAGGAAAGTAAAACAAATAAAAAAAATAAAATTGTAGGTTTATTCTTTGTAAAAAATTCTTTAATTGTCATTAAAAGAATCTTTTTCTTCTCTTAACATTATCAAGTTCTTCAAGATATTTCCCAGTACCACGAACCACACAAGTTATAGGATCGTCTGCAATCCTTACTGGCAACCCTGTCTCCTTACTTATAAGTTTATCAATACCGCGTAACAACGCACCACCTCCTGCTAACGTAATCCCTGTCTCAACTAAATCAGCAGCAAGTTCAGCTGGAGTTTCTTCAAGCGCACTTTTTATTAGTCCAATAATAGAAGATACAGGTTCCATTAACGCTGCTCTAATTTCTTCAGAGGTAACTATAATTGTTTTCGGTAATCCTGTAACTTGATCTCTTCCACGAACCTCCATTGACAACTCTTCTTCTAAAGGAAATACAGAACCAATCTTTATTTTGATTTCTTCTGCAGTATTTTCTCCTATAAACAGGTTATACCTACGTTTAAAATATTGCACAATAGCTTCATCAAGTTCATCTCCTGCAATATCAAGCGACTTTGTTACTACCATTCCACCTAACGAAATAACACCTACTTCTGTTGTACCACCACCAATATCTACAATCATTGACCCACGAGGTTGATTTATTTCAATCCCAGCACCTATTGCTGCAGCCATAGGTTCTTCTATAAGATAAATTTCCCTAGCACCAGCTTGTGCAGCAGATTCTCTTACTGCACGTCGTTCAACTTCAGTTATTCCTGAAGGGATGCCAATAACTATCCTTGGATGAAGAAGTGTCTTTTTATTATGAACTTTTTGAATAAAATATCTTATCATTTTTTCAGTAATTTCAAAGTTCGCAATAACACCGTTTCTCAACGGTCTTACTGCAACAATATTCGCTGGTGTTTTACCCAACATACGTTTAGCTTCTGCACCAATTGCAAGAATCTCGTTGGTTTCTTTGTCTACAGCTACCACTGAAGGTTCACACAAAACAATACCTTGTCCCTTAACATAAACTAAGACAGTAGCTGTACCTAAATCCATCCCCATATCATTAGAAAAAAGTTTAAACAAGAAATCAAACATAATTCCTCCAAATAAACAAAAAATTATTTAAACCTAATTACACACATTTTTGCATTATCTCCTTTACGATATCCCAAATTAGCTATTTTTACATAGCCAGAATTAATATCTTTATATCTTGGAATAATAACTTTTATCAACTTGTCAGCCAGCCGTTCAGAAAATAAATATTTATTCGCAATCCTGTATTGATTATAAACTTCTTTAGCCTTTTTTATTTTGGATATCAAACGTTCTATAAACCTCCGCAATTCTTTTGCTTTAGCAGTTGTTGTTTTTATACTTTCATACCTAATTAAACAACCTGCTAAATTTCTTAATGTTGCCATTCTATGTGATGATGGACGGTTTAATTTTCTTCTTGAAATATTTTTTATCATATCTTCATCCCCAACGATAAATTATGTTCTTTAAGTTTTTGAATAATCTCTTCTATAGATTTTTCACCTAAATTACGTATTGTTCTAAGATCATCTTCAGTTTTTGCTACAAGATCAGCAATTGTAATTATTTTGTTTTCTTTAAGACAGTTTTTAGGTCTGTTTGACAATCCTAAAACTTCAATTGGTTGTGAAAGAAGTTCTTTCAATCGTATCTTTTCATGTTCTTCCATTTCTGTTTCTTTTTTCTGTTCTAACAACTCAAAAACTGAAGCTTTAAAGAATATATCTAAATTATCTCTTAATATTTTTGCTGAATAAATTATACTATCTTTTGGCGAAATAGTACCATCGGTCCAAACTTCAATGATAAGTTTGTCATAATCACTTTTTTCTCCTACACGTATATGTTCCACTTCATAATTAACTTTTATCACTGGCGAAAAGATACTATCTATAAACAATGTACCAGCTGGATATCCAGGTTTATAGTTGTTTTCTCTCAAAACATAACCACGTCCTTTATTAACTTCGGCTTCAATTTCTAAAACACCTCGTTCATCAATAGTAGCAATATATTCATTTTTGTTAACAATTTCAACATTCGGGGGTACTTTAAAATCACCTGCTACAACAACAGTTTTGTCTTTTGACCCTTTCACAGAAAGTGCAATTTTTTCAGGACCATCAGAATAAAGTTTAAATCTAACCTTTTTTAAATTCATAAGAATATAGATAACATCTTCTTTAACTCCAGGTAAAGAACAAAATTCATGTGGAGCATTATTAATTCTACAAGATGTTATAGCAGCACCTTCCAAACTTGACAACAAAATTCGTCTTAAAGAATTTCCTATTGTATGGCCAAAACCTCTTTCAAACGGATATATAGCAAACTTACCATAAATTTCATAATTGTATTCGTTCTTCTTTATCTTATCAGGTTCAGTTATTTCTTCAAATTTTTGTGGTAACAATAGTTTCTCCATATAACCTCCTCTATTTTGAATAAAATTCTACAATTAATGTTTCGTTTATTGGGAAAGAACATTCTTCTCTTGTTGGCAAACCAACTATCTCAGCTGTGAATTCCTCAGGATTATACTTTATCCACGATGGTATTCTACCTGAAAAATTTTCTATACTTTTCAAAACATAAACACTATCTCTCACTTTCTCACTTAACTTAATTACATCACCTGGCTTAACCAAATATGATGGAATATTTATTTTTTTATCATTAACAATTATATGTCTATGTGAAACTAATTGCCGAGCAAATTTTCTTGAAGACGCCCACCCTAAAAGATATACAACATTGTCCAACCGTCTTTCTATTATCTTTAATAAATTTTCACCTACTAACCCTTTTTGTCTTCTTGCAAGATCAAAATATCTTTTAAGTTGACGTTCAGTAATACCAGCCATGCGTTTCAACTTTTGTTTTTCCCTAAGTCTTCGCCCATACTCAGACAATTTTATAGGTTTTCTTCCATGTTGACCAGGAGCGTACTTCCTTCCTTTTTCAATAGGACATTTTTGTGTATTACATTTTTCTCCTTTTAACATTAATTTTTGTCCTTCTCTTCGGCAAAGTCTGCATACCGGACCTATATATCTACCCATACTTTTTCTCCTTAATTTTAAGTTTAGTTAGTATCATACTCGACGTAATTTTCTTGGTCTACAACCGTTATGAGGAATTGGTGTAATATCGTATATAGCAGTTACTGTAAGTCCTGAATTTTGTAACGCACGTATTGCAACTTCTCTTCCAGGCCCTGGACATTTAACATAAACAGAAACATATTTTAAGCCTAATTCAACAGCACGTTTTGCAGCAGTTTGTGCAGCAACTTGTGCTGCAAACGGTGTACCTTTTTTAGTACCTTTGAACCCACAACTTCCAGCTGAACTCCAACATATTGTATTACCTTTGTTATCTGTCACAGTAACAATTGTATTATTAAAAGTTGATTTTATATATACTCTACCAACTTGTTCTGTTAATCGTTTATCTTTTTTCATAAAAACTCCCTTTCTTTAAAAGCTATGCTTTTGTTTTTTTAGCAGCTTGTTGTTGCATCAATTTCTTTGTCTTTGCAGTAACAGCACCAACAGTTTTCCTTGGACCACGACGTGTTCTTGCGTTAGTTCTTGTCCTTTGTCCATGAACGGGAAGATTCCTTCTGTGTCTTAATCCTCGGTAACATTGGATGTCTATTAACCTTTTTATATTTTGTTGCACTTCTCTTCTTAACTCACCTTCCACTTTAAGATTTTCAGCAATATATCTATCTATCGCAGCAACTTGTTCTTGAGTAAGATCTTTTGTCCTTATTGAACCATCTATATTAACTTCTTGAAGAATTTTTTTTGCTAAACTCCTTCCTATACCATAAATATAACTTAAAGCTATATCTATCCTTTTATTACTTGGAAGATTTACTCCAGCAATACGTACCATAAAATTATCCTCCTTGGAAACAAGTAGATAAAAGAAAGTATAAAAATAAAAAAAAGGAATCTTTTTTCTTAACTCCTAACAACTCTCATCCTTGTTTTTGTTTATGTTTTGGATCAGAACAAATTACTATGATACTTTTTTTTCTCTTAATAATTTTACATTTTTTACAAATTTTTTTTACTGAACTACGAACTTTCATTGTTTTCTCCAAAACTTTTAAAAAACTTATTTATTAGAAATTCTATACAATATCCTTGCTTTAGTAGGGTCATAAGAAGACATTTCTATTTTTACTCTGTCCCCAACAACAAGTTGGATAAAGTTCAACCTCATTTTACCACAAGGATAAGCTAAAACAATATGGCCAGTATCGTCTACTTTAACTCTAAACATTGTAGCAGGTAAAACTTCAACAACAGTTCCTTCAGTAATAATTTTATCACCTTTTTGTTTCATAGATTTAAAATAACGGGTTTTATAACTTCATCTTTTGTAAGTATCTCACAAGAATTTTCTTTCACCAATACCATATGTTCAAAATGAGCACATAAAGAACCGTCTTTCATTTTCACAGTCCAATTATCTTCTAAAGAAACGGTTGTCCTCCAGTCACCTAAACTCACCATAGGTTCTATACAAATCACCATGTTTGCTTCCAACCGAACCCCACCATTTTTTTCACCAAAATTCGGAATATCTGGTTTCTCATGTAAATTTCTACCAATTGTATGTCCAACATACTCGCGGATAACATTCATTTTATTTGATTCTACAAAAAGTTGGATATAATATCCAATTTCGGATGTTCTACTACCAGCTTTAATATAAGGCAATACTACATGTATTGCTTGATACGCAACATTCAAAAGTTTTAAAATTTTCTCTTTTTTCTGAGAATCACTATTTATCCATAAAGTTGTCGCAGCGTCAGCATAAAATCCTTCGTACTTTATACCAACATCAATTGAAACCAACTGTCCCTTTTTAATTATTTTTTCTTTTTTAGGCACACCATGAACAAGTTCGTCATCAATCGAAATACAACTACATGCAGGATACCCTCTATATCCTTTAAAAGCTGGTTCACAACCTAATTTTTTAATTTTGTCAAAGATAATTTCTTCTAAGTCTAATGTTGATATACCTACCTTTATATTTTTCTTTGCTGTAGAGATAACATCGCTTACTAACAATGCTGCTTTCCTAATTATTTCTATTTCCTTTTCACTTAACGTTTCTATTGTAAATTCGTTAATGTTCATTTAACAAAACATCACACATTTTTTTATACACATTTTCTATTTTATCTTCAGCGTTAATAGTAACTAAAAGTTTTTTCTTTTTGTAATAATCAAGCAATGGTAAAGTATCTTTTTTATATACTTCTAACCGTTTTTTAACAGTTTCTAATTTATCATCATCACGAATGATTAACTCAACTTTGCATACATCACATAAATTATCATTTTTTGGTTTTAAAGTATAAATATTATACACTTTCCCACATTTTGGACAGGTTCTTCGTGAAGTAAGCCGTTTTATTATTTCTTTATCAGAGACTTTAAAATAAATTACTTTATCAATACCATCCTTTTTTAAAGCTTCGTCTAAAAGTTTTGCTTGATTAATATTTCTTGGAAAACCGTCAAGTATATAATACTTTTTATTTTTAATCACTGAAAACAAAGATTTAAACACAATATCATCCGGTACTAAAAGTCCTGATTGAACATATTTTTTAATAGAATCTGCCAATTTCTTTGGTTTACCTGTTTTTATAATTTTTCTAAAAATATCACCTGTAGAAATATGTGGTATTGAAAAATTTTTTGACAACAACTGTGCTTGTGTCCCTTTACCAGAACCAGGAGGTCCTAAAAAAACTATTTTTTTCTTAAGTAACACTTGTTTCATAAAATTTATTGTATATTAAACCATCTTCCTTTAATTCTAACATTCTTTGCTATACTCTCATAGTTACGCATAACAAGATATGATTCTATCTGTCCAATTGTATCTAACGCAACACCTACTGCAATAAGTATAGTCGTACCACCAAAATAAAATGGAGCATTAAACCATTTACGAAGGAAATCAGGTAATATTGCTATTATTACCACAGCAATAGCACCACCTAAGGTTATTCGTTCTAACACGTACTGTATATATTTCGCAGTAGGTTCACCAGGACGTATCCCAGGTATAAACCCACCCCATTTTTTCATATTTTCAGCAAGATCTTGAGGATTCAAAATTATAGAATTATAAAAATAGCAAAAAAAGATAATTAACGCAGCATAAATTATTTCGTACAATACTCCACCTCGTGTCCAAAACGACGAAATTTTCTGTGCCCAAGTAGCGTTTGGGAAAAACTGTAAAACAGTAAGTGGTGCTGTCATCAAAGATACAGCAAAAATTACTGCTATAACACCAGCAGTATCAACTCTTAATGGTAAAAAAGTTGACGCTCCGCCATACATTTTTCTACCAATAATACGTTTTGCATATTGAACAGGTATTCTTCGTTGTGCTGTTTCCAACCACACAACACCAATCAAAGCAGCAGCAATGATTATAATTAAAACTAATGCTGTTATAAAACTCATCTCTTCTGCATAAAGTAGTTGAAAAAAATTTTTAATTGAACCAGGTAATCTGTCAACAATACCTGCAAAAATTAATAAAGATATTCCGTTACCAATACCAAGTTCTGTAATTTGTTCTCCCAACCACATAACAAACATTGTTCCTGTAACTAATGTTAAAACTGTAATAAATATAAACCTAAACGAAGTATCAGATACTACAGGTAACTCACTTCCTCTAACAGGCATATGTATAATCATCGTAGTTAACCCAATCGCTTGTATAGCAGCAAGAAGTACTGTAGCGTATCTTGTTAATTGAGCAATTTTTTTTCTACCAGTTTCTCCTTCGCGTGCAAGTTGGTCCAAATAAGGTATCATATGTGCACCTTGTAATAAAGACATTATAATAGATGCGTTAATATATGGCATAATACCCAATGCAAAAATTGATAATCTACTTAATGCTCCACCTGAAAAAATATCTAAAAATCCTAACATACCGCCACGATGTGCATCAAACAAAGCTTTTAATGCTTGTGGATTAACTCCAGGAAGAGGTATAGCCGCACCTATCCTAAATATCCCAAGTATTCCTAAGGTAATCAATATTTTACGTCTAAGTTCTTCTATTTTAAATATATCAATAATCGATTCGAACATATTCGCCTCCAGAAGAAGATAATAAATCTAACACAGATTTTGAACATTTGTGAACAAAAAGTTTTATTTTTCTATCAACTTTTACTTCGTTTTTGTTATTCTTACAAATAACTTTTACTGGTTTGTTTAAAGATTTCACAATATTGAATTTTTTTAAAGTATCAATATTGATCTCTTCAATTGTTTTTGGTATTTTTTGCAATATATCTTCAAAATAAACCTCTTGATATTCAACAGCAAATCTTTTATTAGAAAAACCAAATTTAGGTAACCTTCTTAACAACGGCATCTGTCCACCTTCAAACCCAGGATTCTTACCTTCACCAGAACGAGCTCTTTGACCTTTCATACCACGAGTTGAACCACTACCACCATGACCAGATCCTTCACCACATCCAATCCTTTTCTTTTTATGTTTTGAACCAAACTTAGGTTTTAAATTTGATAGACTTAATTGTGTCATATTATTTACCCTTTTAAAAAATATTTTATTGCTGTCTTAACATTTTTACCTCATCATATGTTCTAAGCTGTTTTATTGCTTCTATTGCAGCATATACTACATTTATAGGATTTGTTGAACCAATAATTTTTGTAACCACATTTTTTACACCAGCAGCGTCCATCACCGCACGTAATGTTAACCCTGCAATAACACCAGTTCCTTCTTTAGCTGGTTTCAACAACACTTTTGTAGCACCCCATTTCCCTATCACTTGGTGTGGTATAGTATTATTTACAATTTTTACTTGTACCAAATTTTTTAATGCTTTTCTTGCAGCTTTATCTATAGCAGCGGGCACTTCATTCGATTTACCAATAGCGTATCCTACCAAACCATTTTTATTCCCTACAACAACCGCTGCTGAAAATGATAATCTTTTACCTCCTTTAAGAACCTTTGCAACACGACGTATTGAAACAACATATTTCTCAAACTGTTGCTCTTCTAAAGGTAAGGAAACTTCTTCCTCAATTTCTTCCGTTGAATAAGGTTTTTCTTCGTAGTCAATTTTTTCTTGAGAAGAAAACTCTTCTATTTTATTTAATTCTGCCATAGTAAAAACCTCTCTATTTAGAATTCTATACCTCCTTCACGCAATCCTTCAGCTAATCTTTGTATTCTACCTATATATTTCTTTCCGTTTCTATCAAAAACAATTTTTGTAATACCAATAGCTTTTAATTTTTCAGCTAAATGTTGACCTACAATATAAGCCTGTTCAGATTTTGTTTTTCCTTTAAGAGACTCTCTTATAGATTTACACAAAGTAGAACATGCTGCTAAAGTAACTTGTGATTCGTCATCAATTGCTTGTGCATAAATATGTTTCAAACTCCTATAAACAGAAACTCTTGGTCTTTCTTTAGTCCCAAAAATTTTTTTAGCAATTCTTAATTTACGCCTTTGTAATCTTATTTTTGGAGCAATTTTTTCCCATAAATTCATTTTTATTTCTTACCTCCTGCAGCTATAGCCGCTTTTCCAGGTTTACGAATTATATATTCATCTTTATACTTAATTCCTGTACCCTTATAAGGTTCAGGCGGTTTTATAGCTCTAATCTTTGCTGCTGTTTCACCAACCAAATATTTGTCAATACCACTAACAGTAATTTCTTGTCCTTTTTGATCCAATGTTATTGTAATACCTTTTGGTATTTGAAACACTACAGGATGTGAATAACCTACTTTAAGAACAAGTTTGTCATTTCCTTGTAAACTTGCTTGATAGCCAACACCAACAACCTCTAAAACTTTTTTATATCCTTCAGTTACACCTTTAACCATATTTTTTACCAAAGCGTAATAAAGTCCTTGATACATTTTTCCTTCTTTAGTTTCTTCTTTTCTTTTTACATATACAAGATTATTTTCATTCACAATATCTACATATTTTGCCATTTTTATCTCAAGTTCAAGTTGACCTTTAGGTCCTATAACTTTTACTAAATTTTTATCTTTTTGATACTCAAACTTCACTCCTTCTGGCAGTTGAATTGGTTTTTTTGCTAATTTACTCATAGTCCCATACCTCACTTTTTATCTTACATAACAAATAATTTCACCACCAACTTTAAGCCGTTTTGCTTGTTTGTCAGTCATTATTCCTTTTGGTGTTGAAAGGATATATACAGTAAAACCATCTGATTTTAAATCTTTATAACTACAATATAATCTTCTACCAGGTTTAGACACACGAACAATTTCTCTTATTACTTGTTCTCTATTTGGTCCGTATTTTAAAAATATTCTTAAAAAACTTTTATTTGTAGCATCAACTTTTTTATAATTTGCAATAAAACCTTCTTCTTTTAAAACACGTGCTATTTCAGCTTTCAATTTAGAATATGGTACTTCTATCTTTTCTTTATATACAGCTATAGCATTTCTTATTGCTGTCAACATATCTCCAATAACATCACTACTCATGCTTTGCCCTCCGTATTTTTAATATTTCACTTATTTACCAACTTGCTTTTCTTACTCCTGGTAACATTCCTTTATGTGCTAAATTACGAAAACAAATTCTACATATACCAAAATCACGAATATACCCTCTTGGCCTACCACAAATTCTACATCTATTCCTATATCTTATAGGATATTTTGGTACTTTACGCATTTTTGCTAGATCTGCATCTGTTGCCATATTTTTACTCCTTAATTTTTATTGTTTTCTAAAAGGAAATCCAAGTAAATTAAGTAGTTCCTTAGCTTCTTCATCAGTTTTTGCAGAAGTAACAATAGTAATATTCATACCACGTGCGCGATCAGATTTTTCAATATTAACTTCAGGGAAAATATATTGTTCTGTAATTCCTAAATTATAATTTCCTTTACCATCAAACCCATGTGGAGAAACACCACGAAAATCTCGAATTTTTGGTAACGCTATATAAATCAATCTATCTATAAACTCATACATTCTATCACCTCGTAATGTTACTTTTAACCCGATTGGCATACCTTTTTTTAATTTAAAATTAGATATAGATTTCTTAGCACGACACACTTTTGGTTTCTGACCAGTGATCATTGCCAATTCTTCCATAGCTATGTCTAAAGCTTTAATATTCTCTTTTGCTTCGTTAACACTCATGTTTACAACAACTTTTTCAAGTTTTGGTACTTGATGAATATTTTTATATTTAAACTTTTTTATCAACTCTGGAACGACATATTTTAAATATAATTCTTTCAATCTTGGTACATATTTTTCTTGCATATTTTAACCCTCTTTCATTATTTTTTACAGAATCATCTCCTTACATTTCTTGCAATACCTTACTTTTTCTCCAGTTTGTAAAAAAGTAAAACCTACACGAGTTGGTTGGTTACATTTTGGACAAACAAGTTTAACTTTTGAAATATGTATTGGTTTTTCTATTTCTCTTATTCCACCAGGCATTGTCTGTGTTGGTCTCATATGTTTTTTAACAACATTCACTCCAGAAACTAAAATTTTGTTTTCTTTTGGAAAAACTTTTATAACTTCTCCTTTTTTTCCTTTATCATCACCAGATACCACCATTACAATGTCTTTCTTTCTTATTTTTCTCATAACCTTATACCACCTCTGGCGCTAAAGATATTATTTTTAAAAACTTATTTTCTCTTAGTTCTCTCGCTACAGGACCGAACACACGTGTACCTTTTGGTTCCATATTATTATCAATTATCACACAAGCGTTTTCATCAAATCTTACATAAGTACCATCTTTACGAGCAATCTGTTTTACTGTACGTACAATTACAGCTTTAACAACTTCTCCTTTTTTAATAATAGAATCCGGTGTAGCATCTTTTACAGAAGCCACAATAACTTCTCCAATTTCTGCATAATCTTTTCTTTTTCCTAAAGATTGAATACACATAACTTTTTTTACACCAGTATTATCCGCGACGTTTAACATAGATCTTTTTTGAATCATAATTAAACCCCTTCTTAATCAGCTACACTTCTTTTCTACCAATAATTTCTATAATTTCCCATCGTTTCAATTTTGATATAGGTCGTGTAAGTTTTATTTTAACAATATCTCCAATTTTTGACATATTATTTTCGTCGTGAGCGTAATATTTTTTATATCTCTTTACAACTTTTTTGTATTTTTTAACTTGAACCATACGTTCAACTTTAACAACACGAGTTTTGTTCATTTTATCTGACACAACAACGCCAGTTTTAACAATCATTGCCATATTACTTCTCCTCTTTTATCAAAATTAAATTCTAATCCCAAATTTTTCTCTTAATATAGTATTGACTCTTGCAATATCTCGTCTAAGATTTCTTATTTCAAGCGGATTTTTTATTTTGAAAACATTATGTTTAAGTTTCAATTCAAACAAACGTTTCTTCATTTCTTCCAATTTAGATAATAGTTCTTCTTTTGACATATTTCTTAATTCTTTTAACTGATTTTTTTTCATAAGTTTATATTAATGCACGTTCTATAACTTTAGTTTTAACTGGTAATTTATATGAAGCTTGTCTTAAAGCTTCTATTGCTAAATCTGATGAAACACCACCAACTTCAAACAAAATTCTTCCTTTCTTAACCCTTGCTATCCAATATTCAGGATCACCTTTCCCTTTCCCCATCCTTGACTCAGCAGGTTTTTTTGTAACAGAAATATCAGGGAAAATTCTTATCCACAGCTTACCTTTGTTCTGTAAAAAACGTGTTATAGTCAACCTACAAGCCTCAATCTGTCTTTGTGTAATATATCCACTTTCAAGAGTTTTAAGACCATAATCACCAAAATGTAAATCTTTTGCACCATCAGCTACACCTTTTATTCTTTTAAGATGATGTTTTCTAAATTTTACTCTACTCGGCATCAACATAGCTATTCTCCTTAAATTTAATATATTTATGATATTACCGTTTAATGCATATTAAGTTTATGAAGTCTCTTTATTAGAAGATAAAAACGTATAAAAACCTTCTTTAAAAGCTCTTTCTTGTTCTTCTTTTGTTAGGAGTTCTTTTAGAAAAATCCACACTTTAATACCAATTTTACCTTTTTTAATAATCGCTTCTGAAAAACCATAAGAAATAACAGCTCGGAAAGTGTTAGTAGGTATTCTTCCTTCACGGAACCATTCACTACGTGCAATCTCAGCACCTGCTAATCTCCCACTTACACGAATCTTGATACCTAACGCACCTGCCTCCATTGTACGAGAAATAGCGTTTTTAACAACCCTACGGTAATTCATATTTTTCTCTAAGGCTAAAGCTATAAATTCTGCAACACATTGCGCGTCTAAAGAAGGTTTTTCAATTTCAGTAACTTTAACAGAAACTTTCTCAACACCAGTTATTGATTTTATAAACTGAGTTATCTCGTTTATGTTCTCTCCACCTCTGCCAATAACTATACCTGGTCTTACAGTATAAATATTAACAAATAACTGTCCTCCGATACGTTCTATTAATATTTTAGAAATAATAGCATGTCTATATTTTTCTTGGATGTAACTTCTAATACGGAAATCTTGTTCAATAAAATCTGGAGTTGTTTTAAAATCTACAAACCATTGTGACTGCCAATTTTCTATAAAACCTATTCTATTAGCTGGAGGTGGTACTTTTTGTCCCATTTTTTAATCTCCTTTTTTAGGAATTTCATCACTTACTACTACAGTTAAATGTGCTGTTTTCCGAGTAAACAAAGCTGCTCTACCAAACGCTTTTGGCATAATACGTTTCATATAGGGTCCTTTAGTAACATAACACTCTTTTAAATAAAATTTATATGGTGTTTTTAACCCACCGGCATTTGCTAAAGCACTTTTTATTGCTTTTTTTATATCCACACTACAAGCTTTGTTGATATTGTCTAATATATTAAACACTTGTTCTACGTTTTTCCCACGAATTATCTTCAAAACTTGAGCGATTTTTCTTGGTGAATATCTAAGATATCTTGCGTAGCAAACTCCTTCCATATTTTTCTCCTAAATATTAGTTAATTAAAAGTTTAATCAAGTTTTTAAACCTAATTAATTCGTTCACTTATTCAAAATCTATCCTTTATGTCAACTCAGTTGATTCTCTATGAGCCTCACCATGACCACGGAAAATTCTTGTTGGCGCAAATTCACCAAGTTTATGTCCAACCATTTGTTCTGTAACATAAACAGGAATAAATTTTTTACCATTATGAACTAAAAATGTAAAACCTACAAACTCAGGAATGATAGTACAATCTCTTGCCCAAGTTTTAATAACTTTTTTTTCTCCTGATTGTAAAATTTTTTGTACTTTTTTGTAAAGTTTTGGATCTACATAAGGTGCTCTTGCCATAGTCTTTCTCCATAAAATTAAAATAACTATGAACTAATAACTATAAAACAACACCTCACTTTCTTCTTTGTATTATAAACTTATTCCAAACATTTCTTTTTCTTCTTGTTTTACCACCTTTAGCTAAAACTCCAGTTGGTGATTGTGGGTGATTATTACCTTTTGATTTTCCACGTCCACCACCATGAGGATGGTCAACAGCATTCATTGCAACACCTCTAACTGTTGGTCTGATCCCAAGATGTCTTGACCTTCCAGCTTTACCTAAATTTACATTAGCATGATCTATGTTACCAACCTGTCCTATCGTAGCCATACAATCAAGTTTTAACATACGTACTTCACCAGATGTTAACTTAACATGAGCATATTCACCTTCTTTAGCCAACAATTGTGCATACGCACCAGCTGCACGACATAATTTCCCGCCACTACCTGGGAAAATTTCTATATTATGAATAAAACTTCCAACAGGTATATATCTTAATGGCATAGCATTACCAATTTTTGGATCAATTTGATTTTTACTACTTAAAACCTTGTCTCCAACTTTAAGCCCTAAAGGATGTAGTATATATCTTCTTTCACCATCAGGATACTCTACCAATGCTATTCTAGCAGACCTGTTTGGATCATATTCTATCGCTATTACAGTTCCTTCAACATCATATTTGTCACGTTTGAAGTCAATAATCCTATAGAACCTTTTGTGTCCTCCACCAATATGTCTTACAGTAAGTTCCCCCGTATTATTTCTACCGCCAGTTCTTTTGAGGGGGACTATTAAACTTTTCTCAGGTTCTGTTTTTGTAATATCAGAAAAATCTTCTACTGACATAAATCTTCTTGATGGTGTATATGGTTTAAAAGTTTTTACTGGCATAATTTTTTAACCTCTCATGCAGAAAGTTCGTCTATCTGTTTTATACTTTGACCTTTTTTAATTTTTACAATAGCTTTTTTCCAATCTGATTTGTAACCTTCAAATCTACCATATCTACGTAATTTACCCTTCATTATCATTGTCCTTACTTCTTCAACATCAACATTGAACAATTTCTCAACTGCTTCTTTTATCATAGATTTTGTCGCATTAATGTCAACTTCAAACACATACATATTGTTTTGTTGTTTTAATCTTGTTGTCTTCTCTGTAATAATTGGTCTTTTGATTATTTTGTAAATATCTATAGACATAGGAACGCCTCTTTCGTTATAACTAATTTATTGTGTTTAAGAATTGAATATGCATTAATATCCTTTACTCGAGAAATTTCAACATTTTTTAAATTTCTAGATGCTAATTTTAGATTTTCGTCAAAATTTTTATCCACAACTAATATTTTTTCTGAATCAAGATTTAAATTCTTAAGTAAAGAGACAAAATTTTTTGTTTTATGTGAATCTAGTTTAAGTTCTTTAATTACAATCAAATTGTTATTTTTTATTTTGTCAGCTATTGACAAATATTTAGCCAATTTTTTCTTCTTTTTAGGTAAATCTATGTCATAATCTCTTGGTTTAGGACCAAAAACAACTCCTCCTTTCCTCCACAACGGTGATCTTATAGAGCCTTGTCTTGCACGACCAGTATGTTTTTGTGGCCATGGTTTTCTTCCGCCACCACGAACTTCAGCACGAGTTTTTGTAGAATGTGTACCTTGTCTCTGGTTTGCTAAATATGCAGTGACATACTCATGCAAAATAAATTCAGGATTTTTATAGTTAAAATACTCTTCCCATTTATCTGATAATTCAAGTTCGTCAACTACTTGACCTGTTGTAATATCTACTACAGATAATTTGTTCATTACAAAGCTCCTAAAATTAATTATTTCTTAGATTTCTTTTTATCTTGTACAGTCTCTTCTTGTTTTGGTTGTACTATTTTACCAGTTTTTTTAATTAATACAACTGAATTTTTATTCCCAGGAATTGCACCTTTGATAAATAATAAATTATTCTCTTTATCAACTTTCACAATCTGTAAATTTTTAATTGTTACTAGTTCGTTTCCTAAATGTCCTGCCATTTTACGTCCTTTTGGTACACGTTGAGGTTGTTGTGACCCAATCGAACCAGGAGCTCTCAGTCTATCAGATTGACCATGAGTACGTGGCCCTCCACCAAATCCCCAACGTTTAACAACACCAGCAAACCCTTTTCCTTTTGTGTATCCTTGAACGTCAACAAGTTCGTTTTCAGAAAAAATTGATATGTTTACTTCATCACCGGGTTTTATTCCATCAACATTTTCAACTCTAACTTCTTTTATAACTTCAGGTGGCACAGAAATATTATGTTTCCTTAAATGCCCTAATAAAGGTTTTTTCACATTTCTAATTTTTCTTTCACCAAAACAAAGTTGAACAGCTGTATAACCATCTGTTTCTTTTGTTTTCACTTGAACAACTCTACATCCAGCAGTAGATACTACAGTAACCGGTACAACTTCATTATTTTCGTTAAAAATTCTTGTCATTCCAAGTTTTCTTCCTAAAATTGCGTTTATCATTTTTTTCCTCTTTTTTAAAAACTAATAACTCTAAACTGGTAACTAATTTTTAAGCCATTTTAATTTCAACTTCTATACCAGATGGTAATTGTAAATTCATCAATTGTTCAACAGTAGCAGGTGTTGGATCAAGAATATCGATCAACCTCTTATGAATTCTTATCTCAAACTGTTCTCTTGATTTTTTATCAACATGTGGTGATCTCAACACAGTATATCTTCTAATTTCCACAGGTAACAACACAGGACCAGAAATTGTTACTCCTGTACGCTTAACTGTTTCAACAATTTTTTTGACTGAATCATCTAATATTCTGTGGTCGTAACTTTTTAATTTTATTCTGATTCTTTGATATTGTTGTTCTGCCATAATTCTACCCTGGAAACAAAAATAATCTTTTATTCAATAATTTGTGTAACAACACCTGCTCCTACAGTACGACCGCCTTCACGTATAGCAAACCTTAATTGAGGCTCTAAAGCAATAGGTGTAATAAGTTCTACTTCCATCTCAATATTATCGCCAGGCATAACCATCTCAACACCTTGTGGTAACTTAATTGTCCCTGTGACATCACAAGTTCTAAAATAGAACTGTGGTCTATATCCACTGAAGAAAGGAGTATGTCTTCCACCTTCCTCTTTTGTTAATACATATACTTGAGCTTTAAATTTCTTATGTGGCGTAATTGATCCAGGTGCTGCTATAACCATACCACGTTCAACTTCGTCTTTTTCAATACCTCTTAACAAAACACCAACATTATCACCAGCAACTGCTTCATCTAATACTTTTCTAAACATCTCTATTGAAGTGATAACACTTTTCTTTGTCTCTTTTATTCCAACTATTTCACAAGGATCACCAACTTTTATTCTTCCACGTTCAACTCTACCCGTAGCAACTGTACCACGACCTGTGATTGAAAATACATCTTCTACTGACAACAAAAATGGTTTATCTATATCACGTTGTGGTATAGGAATATATTCATCTAATGCATTCAACAATTCATAAATTGAATCCATCCATTTTGGATCTTCTTTTCCTTCAGCTGCAAGTAACGCTTTAAAAGCCGAACCTCTTATCACAGGAGTTTTATCTCCATCAAACCCGTATTTACTCAACAAATCTCTTACTTCCATCTCAACTAAATCTAACAACTCTTTATCATCCATAAGATCTACCTTGTTCAAATAAACAACAATTGCTGGAACATTAACTTGTCTTGCTAAAAGCACATGTTCTCTTGTTTGAGGCATTGGCCCATCTGGTGCTGAAACAACAAGTATCGCACCGTCCATTTGTGCAGCTCCGGTTATCATGTTTTTAATATAGTCCGCATGACCTGGACAGTCAATATGTGCATAATGTCTTTTATCTGTCTCATATTCTACGTGAGAAATTGATACAGTCAAAATTTTGCTTTCATCACGGACCACACCACCTTTTGCTATCTCAGCATACTCCATTGGTTTACTCATACCTTTTTTTGCCAACACATGAGTTATAGCAGAAGTCAACGTTGTTTTCCCATGGTCAATATGTCCGATGGTACCCACATTTACGTGTGGTTTTGTACGTTCAAACTTTGGCTTACTCATAGGTTATTTAACCCCCTTTTGTTAGATTTTTTTAATTTTTCTATTACATACCCTCATCTTTCCCTCTCCACATCTACTTATACTTAGCCGAGGATGGGATTTGAACCCACGACCACCTCCTTACCAAGGAGGTGCTCTACCAGGCTGAGCCACCTCGGCAATTTTTTATACCAGCTGTACCGCACCACTAACGTATTTTTCCATTATTTCCTTAGGTACTTCCTCATAATGTGAAAATTCCATATTATAACTTGCTCTACCTTGTGTTAAAGAACGTAATGAAGTTGCATAACCAAACATATTACTTAAAGGAACATATGCACAAACATGATACACCGTGCCTTTTACTTCCATATTTATTATTTTTCCTCTACGAAAATTTAAATCTGACAAAACTTCACCTAAATAATCTTCCAAAGTTATAACCTCTACTTTCATTATAGGTTCTAACAATATAGCTTTAACCTTTTTATAAACGTTCTTTATAGCAATCTCAGCAGCAATTTTAAAAGCTATTTCTGAAGAATCTACTTCATGATATGAACCATCTATTAATGCTACTTCAACATCTATCACAGGATAACCACTTAATGGACCACAGCTTAAAGCATTCCTTATTCCATCTTCAATCGCAGGGATATATTCTTTCGGAATAACACCACCACGAATTTTGTTTACAAACCTTACCCCACTATTTTTTTGTAACGGTGTAACTTCAATCACCACATGTCCATACTGTCCTTTACCACCGGTCTGTTTTATATACTTACCTTCTTCTATTACATGTTCGGTTAAATATTCTCTATAAGCAACCTGTGGTTTTGAAGTTCTTGCTTCAACACCATATTCACGTTTTAACCTATCCACCACAATTTCCAAATGTAATTCTCCCATACCAGCAATTATTGTTTCTCCAGTTTCAGGATCTACTTTCAACCTCAAAGTAGGATCTTCTTCAAGCAAATTACTTAATGCATAAGCAAATTTTTCTTCATCAGCTTTTGTTTTAGGTTCTATTTTTTCCCAGATTACAGGTTCTGGAGTATGAATCTTTTCTATAATAATAGGATATTTTTTTGTACAAATTGTATCACCTGTACTAAAATTTTTTAATCCTATTAACCCCACAATATCACCAAAATAAGCTTCTTTAATATCTTCTTTCTGTTGAGCATGAAGTCGTACAATACGACCAACACGTTCTGTTGTTTTTGTCCTCGGATTATAGATCATATCATTAACCTTTATCTTACCTGAATAAAGCCGAGTGTACAGTAACTTACCAAAATATTTGTCCATTTGAACTTTAAATATTAATCCACACAGAATTTCGTCTTCTGATTTTTTAATTGTTTTCTTTTGCAAAGTTTCAGGATCTAATCCTTCAACTTTACATTCTAATGGCGATGGAAGATAATCACAAATACCGTCTAGTAAAAGTTGTATTCCACGATTTTTATATGCAGAACCACAAAAAACAGGTACAGCTATATTTTTTATCGTAAGTTGTCTTATTACAGACTTTATTTCATTTACATTAATCTCTTCGTTTTTTAAATATTTATCTCCAATTTTTTCATCAAAATTTATGATTGTTTCTATCAAAGAACTTCTATAATAATTAACTGTTGAAATATAGTCTTCAGGGATCGGTGTCTTGTGAAAAACTTTTCCTTCTTCATCAGCCCAGATATATGCACATTGTTCAATTATATCAATAATACCACAAAAAGACGCTTCTTTCCCAATAGGTAGTTGTACTACTAAAGGTAACGCATTTAATTTTTTCTTAATTTGATGTACTGTATCTTCAAAATTTGCGCCAACTTTGTCCATTTTATTAATAAAGACAATCCTTGGTACTTCATACCGATCCGCTTGATGCCAAACAGTTTCTGACTGTGGTTCAACTCCATTCGCTGCATCAAAAATAACTACACAACCATCTAAGACTTTTAAACTGCGTTCAACTTCTATTGTAAAATCTACATGTCCTGGAGTGTCAATAATATTAAGCTGATAATCTTTCCAAACACAATAAGTCGCAGCAGCTGTTATAGTAATACCACGTTCTTTTTCTTGAGGCATCCAATCCATTGTAGCAGTACCTTCATCGACTTCTCCAATTTTATAAATTCTACCAGTGTAATAAAGAATACGTTCGGTAGTGGTTGTTTTACCTGCGTCAATATGAGCAACTAAACCTATGTTTCTTATTTTTTCTGGTGGATATTCTCTTGTCATAATTTTCTTTTACTCTTTTTCACTTTTAACTTTTATGCAAAGCTAAAACTTTGTTCTACAAACTTTTAGTTTAACTTTAAACTCTGAAGCAATAAATCAAAACTAATCTTTAACTACCATCTATAATGTGCAAAAGCACGGTTTGCCTCTGCCATTTTATGTGTATCTTCTCGTTTCTTAATTACAGCCGAATTTTCTTTTTTGTAAGCAGCAATAATTTCTTCAGCAAGTTTTTCTTTCATTGGTTTACCTTTTCTTTGTCTTGCATATTCTATAATCCATCGCATAGCTAAAGTCTCACCACGGTATTGAGGAACTTCCACAGGAACTTGATATGTTGCACCACCTATTCTTCTTGGTCTTAGTTCTACTAAAGGTCTTGCATTTTCTATTGCCTGCATAAAAACTTTAAGAGGATCTTCATTCAGTCTTTCTCTTATAATATCAAAAGCGCCATATACAATTTTCATTGCTAAATTTTTTTTACCTTGATAATTAATTTTGTTAATAAACCGTTGCACTAAAACACTATTGTATCTTATATCAGGCGGAATTTCTCTTCTTACTTTTACAGGTCTTCTACTCATATTTCACCCTCTTAATTAAAACATTCAAATTAACTCTTTGGCTTCTTAGTACCATATTTTGACCTACTTTGTCTTCTGTTTTCAACTCCAGCAGCATCTAACACTCCCCTTATTATATGATACCTAACCCCTGGCAAATCTTTTACTCTACCACCACGAACCAATACTATTGAGTGTTCCTGCAAATTATGTCCTATTCCTGGAATATAACATGTAACTTCATATCCCGAAGTCAACTTTACTTTTGCAACTTTCCGCAAAGCAGAATTTGGTTTCTTTGGTGTCATTATATAAACTCTTGTACAAACACCCCGTCTTTGAGGACAACCTTTCAACGCAGGAGATTTTGATTTTTCTTTTACAGGTTTCCTTGGCGATCTTACTAATTGATTAATTGTTGGCATAGTCTCTTTCACCCCTTACATTATTTTTATGAAATAACACGAGAAACAATTTCCTTCGTTGGTTCTTCAATTAAACTATAAGTTTCTTTACTATAAAACCCAGTACCAGCTGGAATTAACCTACCAATTATAACGTTCTCTTTCAATCCAACAAGTTCATCAATCGCACCTTCAACAGCAGCGTCTGTTAACACACGAGATGTTTCTTGGAACGATGCTGCTGAAAGGAATGATTCTGACCATAAAGACACTGTAGAAATACCTAACAATACAGGTTCAGCTTTGGGTGGACAAATTTCTTCTGCTTCTTTAATCTTTCCTTCTTTCTTTAATAATCTCTTTTCTTCATTTATTTTTTCTACTTCTTCTTCAAACAATCTCTTAGGCACTATTTCACCATAAATAAATTCGTAAAACTTTTTATTTCCTCGTGGTTTTGGTGGTAAACCAGGATCTGTGATCCTAACGAATGATAACATTTGCCTGATGATTATCTCTATATGTTTGTCATTAATAATAACACCTTGTAATCTATAAACTTGTTGTATCTCATTTAAATAAAACTCTTGTAAATGATGAGGCCCACGAATCTCAAGATATTTATGTGGATCTATAACACCATCAGTTAATGGTTCTCCAACTTCTACTTTATCACCATCGTATACTAATAAAACTCTATTTGGCGGTATTTTAACTTCTTTAGTAGTTTTTGGATTAATTATCTTAACAATAATTTCAATGTTCTTCTTACTTTCTTCTCCTGACTTAATTTCTTTGGTTTCAACTTTTATAATACCATCTATTTCTGCCAAAACCGCTGGATTTTCAGGATGTCTTGCTTCAAAAAGTTCTTCAACTCGAGGTAACCCTGCAGTAATATCTTTTGTTTTGATCTCTCCTTTAGGTATTTTTGCAACAATATCTCCTTCTTCAACTTCTTGTCCATCATCTACTAAAATAACAGTATCAGCAGGTAGTGGGTATGTAGCAATAATTTCACCTTTTTCATCTATGACATCCAGCCTTGGATTTTCTTTCCCACGATGTGGTAAAACACGTTTTTCAATATTTCCTGAAGAAATTTCTTCTGCAACGTATGTTTTATTCTCTTTTAAATCACGATATTTAATTTTTCCAGCCTTTTCAGAAATTATAGGGATAGAATATAAATCCCAATCAGCAATAAGTTCACCTTTTTTAACCTCTTGACCATCTTTTACATAAATTTTTGTTCCATATTCTAGCTTCCAAGTTTCTCTTTTTCTTTCCCCGGTAGGTGTGGAGTATATAAATCTTAATAAAGCATCACTACTTAATACAACCCAATATACTCTACCTGTATTATCTTTCTTTTGTATAGTTTTAAATCTACGTTGAGATTCAGAGAAATACTCAACTTTACCATCATAAGGAGCTCTAATTTGAGATTGTTTTACCAAACTCGCTGCTGCACCACCTATATGGAATGTCCTCAATGTAAGTTGAGTACCAGGTTCACCAATAGATTGTGCTGCAATAATACCAACAGGTTTACCTACTTCAACTAATTTACCAGTTGATAAGTCCATTCCATAACATTTTGCACATACACCTCTTTTACTTTCACAAGTAAGTACTGATCTTATAGGGACGTTTTCATATAAACCATATTTTTCAATTTCTTTTGCTTGTTCTTCAGTTATCATTTCTCCTGCTTTGATAACCTTAACTACCAGCTGGTTAGTCTTCTCATCAACAATTTCATATGTTATATCGTCAGCAGCAACTCTCCCTGCTATACGTTCAGCTAGGCTTTCTATAACAGTATCCCCTACTTTCAATGCAGAAACTTTTATTCTGTTAATAGTACCACAATCTTCTTCAGTAACAACAACATGATGAGCTACATCTACTAATCTTCTTGTAAGATAACCAGCTTCAGATGTTTTAAGTGCGGTGTCAGAAAGTCCTTTTCTACCACCATGAGCTGAAATAAAATATTCCAACACACTTAACCCTTCACGGAAGTTTGATAATATTGGTGTTTCTATAATTTCTCCAACTTCACCAGTAATCTTTCTTTGTGGTCTTGACATCAAACCACGAATAGCAGAAAGTTGTCTAACCTGGTCCATATTACCTCTAGCACCAGATTTCGCCATAAAATATACTGAATTAAATCTTGGATATCCTTCTTTATATGGTTGTTTTGCAACTTCTTCCATTTCTTTTTCCATTTCTTTTGTAATTTTGTCAATAGTTTCAGACCATATATCTATTACAGAATTATATCTTTCTTTTTCTGTAATTATACCTTCTTTTGCCTGTTGTTCAACTTCTTTAATTCTCTCCTGTGCTTCTTTTATTTTCTCTAACTTACCTTTTGGAATTATCATATCATCAACTGAAATTGTGAAACCCGAAATTGTCGCATAATGATATCCAAGTTTTTTAAGTTCATCTAAAAATTTCACCACTTCATACCTATCGTACTTCTGATATATCTCTTTAATAAGATCCACTAACTGATTTTTACCAAATACGCAATTTCTCTTCTTTTTGTCTTCTTCTGACAAGTTAGGATTAAGCAAAGAAATTTCTTTTGGTAGTATACTATTAAATATTAACCTCCCAACAGTAGTATAATCTTGCCATTTGTTTGGATCTTTTAAAACAGAATAATCAGGTTCTCCATTATTATACTTTATCTCCAAATCATTAACTCCTATAACTTTAATTTTAGCATTTAAATTTATTACTCCTTGTTGATATGCATGTATCGCTTCATCTACAGAAGAAAAAATTCTTCCTTCACCTTTTTCACCAGCTTTTTCAGAAGTAAGATACGAAACACCTAAAACAACATCTTGTGTAGGACCAATTAATACTTTACCATGTGCTGGTGAAAAAATACTAAAATATGACATCATCAAAAGTCTTGTCTCAGCTAATGCTTGAAGTGTTAGCGGAACATAAACAGCCATTTGGTCACCATCAAAATCTGCGTTATAAGGAGCACATACCATTGGATGTATTAAGATTGCTTTTCCATCAACAAGAACTGGTTCAAACGCTTGTATACTTGGAGTATGCAAAGTCGGGGCACGGTTTAAAAGAACAACATGGTGTTTAGTTATTTCTTCAAGCAAATCCCATACTCCAGGAATTTTTTTGGTATCAACCATAATTTTTGCTTTCTTCAATGATACGTTGAGATTTTTTCTTAGCTTGTAAATCAGGAAAGGTTTAAACAATTCATATGCCATTTCTTTTGGCAACCCACATTGATATAGTTTAAGTTCAGGACCTACTGCTATAGTACTTCTACCAGAATAATCTATACGTTTTCCTAACAAATTCTGTCTAAACCTTCCTTGTTTACCCTTCAGTATATCAGTTAAAGATTTCAAAGGACGTTTTTGTGAAGGCATCATTACAGGATGTTTCTTAGCACTGTTTTCTATTAACGCATCAACTGCTTCTTGTAACAATCTTTTCTCGTTTAATAACACAGGTTTTGGAACACCACTAATAGTTTCTTCTATTCTACCTGATAATCTATCCTCTGTGCTACTGAAAAATTTTCTCAATCTGTTATTTCTATGAATAATTCTTCTGTAAAGTTCGTTCAAATCACTACTTGCAAACTTACCTCCTTCAATAGCAACTAACGGTCTTAAATCAGGCGGCAATACTGGCAAAACTGTCAAAATCATCCATTCAGGTTTTATATTTTTTGACAAAAAGTTTTCTATCAATTTAAACCTATTAATTAACTTGCTTCGCTCAGGTGATGGTTGAATATTAATACTATATTTTTTAAATAACACAGATAATTCGTTTAAAATTTCAGATGATATACCTTTTTCAATTTGTTCAACAATTTTCTCTCTAAGCTTGTTGATTTCTTCTACTTTATCTTCGGTTTCTAAAGATATCCCTAACAAATCTTTTATTTTTTTGATAACACTCTCATCCTCTTTATAAACATTTATATCTTTATATTTTTCAAACAACAAATTTGTTCTATAAATATTTTCTAACTTATAAAGTTCCTTTAATTCTTCTTTAATATTCTTTAGCTCTTTTTTCAAATTTTCTTCTTTACCTTCGTCTCTCAACAACCTATACAACGCTTCTGCATTTGTTAAAACAGAAACACTTTCCTTAAGATAATTCTTAGGATCTGCAAGATTGCCAGTAAATTTTACATCATTTAAAATGTCTTCCACAATTTTTCTAGAAATAAAATAATTTTCTTTTGCATCCATTTCAAACAGTTTAATTATTTCTTCAAGTACTCTCTCTATCTCTTCTTTTTGAACTCCTAATGTAGTTGAGTGTTTAGTTATGTCTTTTTTGTTATTTTGAATAAACCTTTTTATATAACTAAGTATATGTGAAGAAAAAGCTGCAAGATGTTTAGGTGTCGCAGTACTTAATATAAATTTTTTAGGTATAGGCAGTTTATTATCTTTAAATATAAAATGTAACACATTAAGATGAATTTCGGATAATTTGATATTGTTAATCTCAATTTTTTCTTTCACCATGCTGTCCAAAATTTTTATTACAACTTGTTTAATGTCATCAATATCTTTCACTGTAACCCATACCATACCATAAACAATATCTTTAACATCATTATAACTCATATCCAAAAATATAGCAATTTTAGAAGGAGATTTACCAAAATACCAAAAGTGTGCAACAGGTACTACAAGTTCAATATGTCCCATACGTTCTCTACGTACTTTAGAAGTTGTTACTTCAACACCACAACGATTACAAACTACAGGTTTCATACTTGGAGAAGAAATAGAAACAGTTCTTTTATATTTTCCACAACTACATTCAAAATCTCTTATAGGACCAAAAATTTTTTCACAGAACAACCCGTCTCGTTCGGGTTTCAATGTTTTATAATTCAATGTTTCTGTTTTCTTTACTTCTCCGTAGGACATCTCTTTTATTTGTTCTGGTGAAGCCAAAGAAATTTTTATAGCATCAAAATTTAATAAATCAAACTCTTCTTTCTTTTTAATACTACTTTTCATTTTTTACAATCCTCTTATTCTTCGGAAGTTTTACTTTTCTTTATTTTAATCTCTTCTTTAGCATATTCTTTTGTCTTATACTTTCTTGCTAAAAACTCTACATTCAAAGCAAGTGCTTGTAGTTCTTTAACTAAAACTTTAAATGATTCTGGAACACCTGTATATGTAAGTGGTTCACCGTTAACAATAGCTTCATAAACTTTTTTTCTACCTTCAACATCATCACTTTTAATAGTCAAAAAGTTTTGTAATGTATACGCAGCACCGTATCCTTCCAACGCCCATACTTCCATTTCACCAAGCCGTTGACCACCAAAATGTGCTCTCCCCCCTAAAGGTTGTTTTGTAACCAAAGAATATGGGCCTGTAGAACGAGCATGAATCTTATCTTCCACCATATGAATAAGTTTCATAATATACATATACCCAACTAAACATTTTTCCATAAAAGGTTCGCCTGTCCTACCATCATATAAAGTAACCTTACCATTATCATCAGGAAGATATTTTTCTGGAATACCTTTTTTCTTCAAATATTCTTTGGCTTTACGTATTTCATTTTTAACATCTTCTTCTGTCGCACCATCAAACGGTGGAGTAACATATTGTACATTTAATTGTTTTGCAGCCCAACCTAACATTGTTTCTAACAATTGTCCAACATTCATCCTTGATGGAACACCTAACGGAGATAAAACTACATCTACTGGTGTCCCATCAGGTAAATATGGCATATCTTCTACAGGCAAAATTTTCGCTATAATTCCCTTATTTCCATGTCTACCCGATATTTTATCTCCAACCTGAATTTTTCTTAAAGATGCAACATATACTTTAACGGACTTCAACACAGTTAATGGTAGATCTTCAGAAGATGCTTTTTTAACTCTTTCTTTATCTTTATCTCTAAGTTTCTCATATTCTTTCCAAAGATAAAAATAATATTTTTCAACTAATTTTTTGTATTCTTTTCCTTTTTGTGACTCCGTATGTTCTTGTTCTTTTTCTAACATTTTTTTAATCTTTTGATATTGTTCTTTTATAAGTTCTAACTGTTTCTTCTCTTCATTTTTTGATAATTTCTCTCTACGAACCATTACTTGTCGCCATATAACTTTACCTCTTACACCTGGGGGAACTTCCAACGGTACAGGACGACCACTTTGAAGTTTTTTACCAAAAATTGCTTCAAGAAGTTTTTCTTCAACAGTTGTTGCTTGTTCAGCTCTTGGTACAACTTTACCTACAAGAATATCCCCAGGGCCAACCTCTGCACCTACTCTAATAATACCTTCATCATCTAAATTTTTCAATTTTTCCTCTGAAGGTTGTTCTAAAGGAATATCTTTCGTTATAACTTCAGGCCCCAACTTTGTTTCTCTTGCATCTGTCTCAAACTCCATTATAGTTATGGAAGTAAAAACATCATCTTTTACTAATCTTTCCGAAATAAGAACCGCATCTTCAAAATTGTACCCTTCAAAACTCATAAATGCTACAAGAACATTTTTACCTAATGCTAACTGTCCCCTGTCAGCACATAAATCACCAGCAATAATATCACCTTCTTTTACTATTTGACCACTCTCTACATAAGGGATATAATGTTTGATAGTATCTTGGTTTGTCCTTTGGAATTTAGGTAAATAATAAAAATCTAAATCACCATCTTCTGTAGCTATAACAATTTCAGATGCGTCAACAAACAAAACTTTTCCTTTTCTTCTTGCTACTATACAGCCATAACTATCCTTAGCAACTTTATGTTCAATACCAGTTGCAACTAAAGGAGCCTCTGGTATAAGCAATGGTACTGCCTGTCTTTGCATGTTCGCTCCCATCAACGCACGGTTTGCATCATCATGTTCTATAAATGGTATTAAACTTGCTGAAACTGATAATTGTTGTTGTGGAGAAATATCTACATATTGAACCTCTTTTGAATCAACATAAGTTATCTCACCTTTTACTCTTGCTAATACTTTTCCTTCTTTTAATTTTCCTGTTGTCGGATCTACAGCATCAGTTGAAGCTATAACATAATTTTCTTCCTTTGATGCATCCATATATTCAATTTCATCTGTTATTTTACCATTTATTACTTTTCTATACGGAGTTTCTATTAAACCAAATTTGTTAGGCCGTGCAAACAAAGCTAAAGATGTTATAAGTCCAATATTTTGTCCTTCAGGTGTTTCTATAGGACAAATTCTGCCGTAAGAAGAAGGATGAATATCTCTTACTTCAAAGCCAGCATATCGTCTTGTAAGACCACCCATACCTAATGCTGAAAGACGTCGTTTACCTGTAACAGCAGATAACAAATTTGTTTCATCCAGCAATTGAGAAAGTTCGTTTGTTTTAAAAAATTTGCTAATAGTTGTAGTTAGAGGAATATTGTTTATAAGATTTTTAGGTAGTAAAGAAACAATACTTTTACTATGAGAAGATAAAATTTGTTGAATATGATCTCTGAGAGATCTCACTATTGCATCCATTGCACGTAAAAAATGTTCTTCTATTTGTTCGCCAACAGGTCTTATATGCCGCCCACCTAAATGATCTATATCGTCTACTTCTGGATTTTTACCATCAGACAATTTTTCATTATTATTTAAGTAAATTAAATATTTTACTGTAGCTAAAATATCAATAAGTTGTAATTCTGTAATACTTTCGTCAGGTTTTTTATCAAAATCTTTTAATTCTTTGTACACTACTTCCAACTTTTTATTCATCAAAAATCTACCTACTTCTCCAATGTTAAACTCACCAACAGTTCTCTTATAAATTTCGGCTTCCATTTTTTTCAAAGTTTCGTAATCTTCTAAATGTTTATCATTTATTGGAATATTAGGACGTAGAATTTTGTATACATATAAGACATCTTCTTTAAACGTTGGCAAATGTTTTTGATCTTTAATAATAGAAGATATAGTGTTAAACATAGCAACATTTTTTTCTTTTCTTATCACTTCTATCGTTTGCTTACGTGTTTTTTGAACTATATTATCTAAAATTGAAGGTTGTAGAATAGTAAAAATTTCGTATAAAACTTCTCCTGTTTGTTCATCAACAATTTCTTCAGCTAACATTATTTTTTCTTTATTCTCTTTCTTATTGAGTTCATCTTTTAAATAATCTACTGAAACTTTTTCTGTATAGAACAAATATTTTTTTATTTCTTCATAAGTGATACCCAAGGAATGCAAATATTTTATTACTAAAATTTTCTTATTTTCTACAGCACCTGGTAAGTTTAAAATTACATACATATTGTTATCTGAATCAAACTTAAAATCAATAGACTTCGGGAGTAAACTGTCAGATGAAGAAATGTTAGCAATATACAATTTTTTACCTTCTTTTGAAATTCCTATTTCTTCATCTTCTTCAAAAATTAACCCATGTTGCTTGTGTATTTGTGTAACTATAATACGTTCCACACCATTCACAATAAAAGAACCTGTCTCTGTCATAAGGGGGATATCAACAAGAAATACATTGTTATCATCTATTATCTTTGGTTCTTCCCCTTCCTTTTCTCTTATTACTCTAAAATTAACCTCTAATCTTGCTTCGTATGTTCTTCCAGCAATTTTACAGGATTGTCTAGCGAACCCTAATGGAAATTTTATACCCTCACTGTTTGCTACTCTATTATACAAAAATGCTTCTTTATCATCATATAACGGATATTTTGGTGGTTGTAAAGTATATCCGTTATACTGTATTGTAACCGTAATATCTCCAACACTAACAGATAAACCTGAAGGTTTAAGCAACACTTTAGCTCCTAATTCTTTTAATTCGTCAACATATTCCTTTATTTCTTTATCCTTTAAACAAACACACTTTTTTATAGGCATCTCAAACATAATCATACGTTCAATATCATGAATACATCTTTTACTAAAACTTGAAAGTTTTTCTAACACCTTTTCTTTCTTTTTTTCGTCTTCTGGTAAACTTTCAACATAGATATCGTGTCTATCTGCGAGACCAAAAAATTCTATTAATATCTTATGAATACCTACCATCTTCTTTTCTTCTAATGGAACATCCATCTGAAGAAAATCACTATATGATTTTTTTTGTACTTCCAAAAGGTCAGGAAGATATTCTTCTGCAAATCTATGTTTTGCAAACGACACTTGCTTAATTTCTTGTGGTTTCATATAATTTTTACCTTATATGAATTTGTTTTATTTTATTTCTACTGTTGCTCCTGCAGCTTCTAATTTTTTCTTTATTTCCTCTGCCTGTTCTTTTGGGATATTCTCTTTCACAACTTTTGGTAAACTTTCAACAAAATCTTTTGCTTCTTTTAATCCTAATCCTGTAATTTCTCGAACAACTTTAATAACTTGAATTTTATTATTTCCTGCATTTGTCAATATTACATTGAACTCAGTCTTTTGTTCTTGAGTAGCAGACGGTTGTGCTGCAGATGGTTGGGCAACACCTTGAGGTATAAAACCAACAGGTTGTGCTTGAATACCAAATTTTTCTTCAAGTTGTTTCACCAGTTCAGCAAGTTCTAATACTGTCAGATTACTTATACTTTCTACTATATTAGCTAATTTTTCGCTCATACTTTATCCTCCCTTTGAAGATTTTGTAGATAAAATGTTTATTAACGAAGTTAATGGTGACTTTAATGTTAAATACAATCTGTTTATTGGAGAATTTAGCAATTGTATCAACTTAGCTATTAATTCAATTTTTGACGGCAACTTAGCAATTTCGTTTATTTTTGCTGGATCACAAATCCTATCATATAAATATCCACCTAAAATCTTAAATTTATTATTTTGTTTTGCATATTCAATAAGATATTTTGTAACATCTAAAACTTTTTCTTCATCAGAACAAGTAATTATTCCAATTGCGTTGGATATAAATGTTTTTATTTCTTCACATTTAGTATTTCTTAATGCAATTTCAAAAAGTTTTTGTCTTACAACTTCAAATTTAGCATTATGTTTCGCTAACTCTCTTCTAAATTCTGTAATTTGAGCAACATTAAGTCCTTGATAGTTAGCAATTATTATCGCTGACGATGACAAAATTTTTTGTTTTAATCTTTCCACAACTTCTTTTTTATTTATTTTATGTTTAACTGCAGTTTTATACATATAAAAATCACCATCCTATAATTATTGTAATTGTAGCTAAGAAATTATTCCCATCAAGAGAACTTTTTATTGACAAATTTATCGATTCATTCTTGGATAAATAAATTCTACTCGATAAAAAAGCCTGTGGCACAATCTCTTTTCCTGAAACTGTATAGAAATTCATTTTATCTACCAATGATGAATTTCGATATAATATCTCTCCACCACAACCCAATTCTATGAACTTCCAGAAAATTTTTGAGAAATTTATCCCACACAAAATGTTTAAATTAAATAACTCAGTATCAACTTTAAATTTATCGTTTTCAGAAATATAATAATTAAAACAAAACTTTTCAAAGAATATTTTATTATACACATCAATCCCTATTGAAAACAAAGTCAAAGGAAACAATGAAAAACTTAATCCTACTCCTGCACACCATCCATATTCTGTAGAGCTTAACTTATGTGTATCATTTATCTCTATAGTCTGAGATGGTTTTAGTCCAAAATATAACAAATACCAAATTTTATCAAACGGTTTTGTTTCAAAAGAGTAAATAATATTTGTCGATAAATTTTTTATTCGAAATTCTTTATATGTCTTATCAAAGTATCTATATGGTTTATTATTATAATCAAGTAAAATTTCTTCTTTTTCTACCGTCTGTAAAAGAACATTTGATTGTACATATTGATAACCAAAATCAAATTTATATTTTTTATCAAAGATACTTTCGTAAGTAAATGCTAATGAGAAAAAACAAACGATTAATAAACTACAATAAATTTTTCTCATACAAAAAGACAAAATTACACCTTCCCTGGCAACGACCTACTCTCCCAGCCGCGAGTTAGCGGCAAGTACCATCGGCCCTGACGAGCTTAACTTCCGGGTTCGGAATGTAACCGGGTGTTTCCTCGTCGGTATAGTCACCAGGAAAGGCATATTATCAAAACAGATAAGATAGAATCAAATGATATGGCTATCCCGCACGGCCGATTAGTACTGGTTAGCTCAACGCATTACTGCGCTTACACACCCAGCCTATCCCCCGACAGATTTCTCTATCAGGGTCCCTTACGGGAAACCCGTAGTCTACGGGTGGCCTTTAGGGGTACCCTTACGGGTACCACGGGAACCCTAATCTTGGGGTGTGCTTCCCGCTTAGATGCTTTCAGCGGTTATCACGTAGCACATGGCTACCCTGCTAATACCTCTAACGAGATAGCAGGGACACCAGAGGTGCTCCCGACCCGGTCCTCTCGTACTAGGGTCAGACCCCCTCAAGGTTCCTACGCCCACAGCAGATAGGGACCGTACTGTCTCACGACGTACTGAACCCAGCTCACGTACCCCTTTAACCGGCGAACAGCCGGACCCTTGGGACCTGCTTCAGCCCCAGGATGGGATGAGCCGACATCGAGGTGCCGAACCTGGCCGTCGATGTGGACTCTCGGGCCAGACTAGCCTGTTATCCCCGGGGTAGCTTTTATCCGTTGAGCGATGGCCCTTCCACTCGGGACCACCGGATCACTAGGCCCGACTTTCGTCCCTGCTCGGCCCGTCGGCCTCGCAGTCAGGCACCCTTATCCCCTTGCAGTCAACCCACGATTTCTATACGTGGTGAGGGTACCTTTGGACGCCTCCGTTACCTTTTAGGAGGCAACCGCCCCAGTTAAACTGTCCACCTGGCACTGTCCCCCGCATAAAGCGAAGTTAGACCCACAAAGTAGAAAGGGTGGTATTTCACCGGCGCCTCCAGCCCGACCGGAGTCGGACCTTCTCAGGCTCCCACCTATCCTACGCATCCTACCCCGCAGGTCAATACCAGGTTACAGTAAAGCTCCACGGGGTCTTTCCGTCCCGCTGCGGGCAGTCCGCGTCTTCACGGACACCTCAATTTCGCCGGGTCCTCCGCCGAGACAGTCCTCCCCTCGTTACGCCATTCGTGCAGGTCGGAACTTACCCGACAAGGAATTTCGCTCACCTTTATATCCCTGTATTTCTACAGGGGGTGGACTCTATCTTTATCCTGTCAACCTTTCTATTCATCTCCGAGGCGATTTTAGAAATTTCGTTGAAACCTTCAACTGTAAGATGTTTACCTTCACTCATCAGTTTGACAACATAAGCAAACTTTTTAAAATCAACATTTTTCTTAGATTTAAGTGGATGTTTTTCAAAAAATGGAACCACAACATTTAAGAGGTTTTCTAATTTTCTTATTCTTAAACAGTATCTATTTTCTCTATTTTTTCTCACCACACCACATCCAAAGAAAGTTCGCAATCTGTATAACAAGTTTATGTCTCGCTTATGTTGTACCACGACGAACTCAGGAATTATTTGATAGCCAAACTTTGTTTGAGGATTTTTATTTATTGCAACATGGAAACAACCTTCACCGTCCACAAATCCCACAACCCAATCTATACTTAGCCCCGAAGATTTAGGGTTAACAGGATATTCTGCGTTTGGTCTCTGAGGGAGAGTCATAATATACTCCTTCCCTGCGGATGATCCCCGTGTAGGCTGAATTTTTGCTGTCCCGTCACACATTTATTTAAGTGTGACAGACGAGCATCAGCCTCTTTTGAGGACTTCCCCGCATATAGCAGAATATTGCCCCTAAGATTACTCTTAGGGCAGGCAGCTTTACTACCTTAGGACCGTTATAGTTACGGCCGCCGTTTACCGGGGCTTAGGTTTGGAGCTTCGCTCTGACAAAGTCAGAGCTAACCCCTCCCCTTAACCTTCCGGCACCGGGCAGGCGTCAGTCCCTATACATCAGCTTACGCTTTTAGCAGGGACCTGTGTTTTTGTTAAACAGTCGTGGGAGGCTCTTAACTGCGACCCACACTTCGTGGTGTTGCCACGAAGTAGTAGGCACCCCTTCCACCGAAGACACGGGGCCAATTTGCCGAGTTCCTTAGCGGAGGTTATCCCGCGCGCCTGACCATATTCTGGCCGCCCACCTGTGTCGGTTTGCGGTACGGTCACCTTGTAAAGTCCTAACCTGTGCTTTTCTTGGCACCAGATTCAGCCACTTCCACCAGGCTGCTACACCTGGCTTCGTACTCTCTAGGGTCACCCCTAGATTGAACCTCGTAAGTTGACACGAGGCTGGCCTTACTCTGATGCGCACACAGGTAGTGACTAACCCTTACAAGGTGGTTCCGGAATATTAACCGGATTCCCTTCACCCTCGCCTTTCGGCTACGGCTTAGGACCGACTAACCCTGGTCTGACGAACATTGCCCAAGGAAACCTTAGGCTTACGGCGATCCGGATTCTCACCGGATTTATCGCTACTTATTCCGACATCCTCACTTCCCACCGCTCCACCGCATCTTTCGATGCGACTTCACTGCAGTGGGAACGCTCCCCTACCGCGTGACCTAGACGAACTAGGCCACACTCCCGACTTCGGTGCCGGACTTAAGCTCCGGGAATTTTCGGTGCAGGACCGCTCTCCCAGTGAGCTGTTACGCACTCTTTAAATGATGGCTGCTTCTAAGCCAACATCCTGGGTGTCTTAGCAGTCCCACATCCTTTCCCACTTAGTCCGGACTTGGGAACCTTAGTCGGGGATCTGGGCTGTTCCCCTCTTGCGACAGGAGCTTGTCCCCCTGCCACTGACTCCAGGGAGATACCCGTTGGTATTCGGAGTTTGGTTGGATTCGGAAGCGGGGTTACCGCCCCTACACCATCCAGTGCTCTACCCCCAACGGTTAACTCCCCAGGCTAGCCCTAAAGCTATTTCGGGGAGAACCAGCTATCTCCAGCCTAGATTGGCCTTTCACCCCTACCCCCGAGTCATCCAGTGGCTTTTCAACGCCAAAGGGTTCGGGCCTCCCTCCGTATTTCTACGGAGTTCACCCTGCTCAGGGGTAGATCGACTGGTTTCGGGTCTATTATGGCTACCTAAACGCCCTATTCGGACTCGGTTTCCCTTCGCCTACCCACGCCGCTTGCCACGGCAGTGGTTAAACTCGGTAGCCATAATAACTCGCCGGATCATTCTTCAACAGGCACGCCCTCACCCCTGATCCCACAAATTGCGGGACCAACCAGGGCTCGGACAGCTTGTGGGTGTACAGTTTCAGGTTCTATTTCACTCCCCTTCCGGGGTTCTTTTCACCTTTCCCTCACGGTACTAGTGCGCTATCGGTCAGGGGTTAGTATTTAGCCTTGGAGGGTGGTCCCCCCAGATTCCCACAGGGTTCCACGTGCCCCGTGGTACTCAGGAAACTGTCCCAGGAAGTCCTACAGGTTTCGCCTACAGGG
>Ga0272449_1000212_pt1:52500-74563 | contig 74563 bp, 78 predicted proteins | sample YNPCB0241_FD_198679 | JGI IMG/M metagenome (GOLD analysis project Ga0272449, IMG submission 198679) | Hot spring sediment microbial communities from Yellowstone National Park, WY, United States - YNP-CB-024-1 | ecosystem: Environmental > Aquatic > Thermal springs > Hot (42-90C) >...
AAAAACATAGAAATTAACTCACCAGATTTTTTAGTAGCTGTATTTATATCATGCTGAAGCAAAACTTTTTCAACGATAGTTTTTACCTGTTGTTCTTTATATCCAAGATTTGTTAATGCTGAAATTATGTCAGAATAAATATCAATATTTATTTTTTCTTCCACTTCATCTTTTATAAACAACTCAACATTTGATAACGCAGAAATAATTTTTTCAGCGGAAGAATGTTTAAATCCGAACAACGAAGTAAGAATTTTATGATTTTTTGTTTTTATTGCAGTTTTAAACTGTGATATATTATTTTTTACTTTATCTAGATATTCCAAAGCTTTCTTAGGACCAACATTGGAAAGATTATCTTTAAATGCTAAAAATATTTCTTTTTCTTCTTGAGAGATAAATCCATAAAGTGTTGGTAATCCACTATTATACAATCCACCAGAAATCTCTACTATGTAAAACCTTACTACTTCGCCTTCTTCGATTTCTTCTAATGTATTTTGTGAAACAACAATTTCATATCCAATATTATTAACCTCAACAACACAAATATTTTTTGTGAGATCTTTTTTTACTATTTTACCCGTGATATAATTATACATAGTTATCCATTCTTTTAGTATTTAAAAAACACAAAGCTACAGCAATAGCGTCGTTTACATGTTCGTTGTGTATTTCTTTTTCATTGTTTAACAATAATTTTATCATCCTTTTAATTTGTTTTTTTGTAGCTCCACCATATCCAGTAATACCAAGTTTAACTGATTTAGCTGGGATCTCTTCTATTTCAAAATTTAGCATACCACATAATAAATAAATTATACTTACAGCAAGATATGTGTTAATTATACTCTTTGCAATCTTTGAATAAAATTGTGCTTCTACACATACAATATCAGGTCGATACAATAACAAAATTTTTTTAAGTTCATCATAAATTATTTTTAATCTCTGAGGTAAGGGATTATTTGAAGGGATATTTTTTGATGAAGTTTTTATTTCACCATATGAAACGAGTCTGTATTCAGGTTCACTTTCAATTAAAGCCCAAGCACAACTTGCGAGTCCAGGGTCAATACCTAACACTTTCATTTAATTTAACTTCCAACTTTTTCCATTATCTCTTTTGGCACATCAAAATTAGCGTAGACATTTTTAACATCATCATGTTCTTCTAATGCATCCATAAGTTGTAATATTTGTTCTGCTTGTTTTCCTTCTAGTTTTATATATGTTTTTGGCAACATAGTAATTTCAGCTTGTTGCAACTTATATTTTTTTTCAAGTTCTTGTTTAATCTGTTCAAAATTTTGAGGTGAAGTGATAATTTCATAGTTATCTTCATCATCCGATTTAAAATCCTCAGCCCCAAGTTCTAATGCTAAACTCATAAGTTCATCTTCGGAAGCATCTTGTTTAGAAACAGCTATATATCCTTTTTGTTCAAACATCCATGCTACACAACCACTTTCTCCTAACGAACCTCCGTATTGAGCAAAAATTTTTCTTATTTCAGCTGTGGTTCTATTCTTGTTATCTGTAGTTGCTTCAACTATAACAGCAACTCCTCCGGGTCCATATCCTTCATAAACTACTTCTTCATAGACTGCTCCAGGAATTTCTCCTGTACCACGCATTATTGCTTTTTTAATATTTTCTTGTGGCATATTAACTTCTTTAGCCATTTCAATTGCTTTTCTCAACCTTGGGTTGTTCTCAGGATTACCTCCGCCTTCTCTTGCAGCAATCGTTATTTCTCTAATCACTTTTGTAAAAATTTTACCACGTTTTGCATCCTGCGCCATCTTTTTATGTTTTATCCCGTGCCATTTTGAATGTCCTGACATAAGTTTCCTCCTTAATTTGAAAATATCTTTATTTAATTATGAAATTTTAAAATATATTTCAAGAGTTTTAGCTTATTGAATTTTAAAGAAAAAAAATATATTTTAAATTTATGAGTTTTTTAAAACCAAAAATTATAGTAAGTAAATGTTTTATTGAACCAGTCAGATATAACGGCGAAGTTGTAAAAAATAATTTTGTTGAAAAACTTTTAAAATTTATTGAACCAATATTTGTGTGCCCAGAGTTATCGATTGGGATGGGTGTGCCACGGCCTCATGTAATTCTTTTTTTAAAAGAAGATTTAATTAGAATGTATGACCCCAAATTTAATATTGATTACACTGATAGAATTTATAAATTCTCAAAAGAATTTCTTTCAAATTTAAATGATGTTGATGGCTTTTTATTAAAATCTAAATCTCCAAGTTGTGGAGTAAAAGACGCTAAACTTTATAAAGATGATCTAAAAAGTTTTTTATCAAGAACTGATGGTATTTTTACGAAACAAGCAAGAGATATTTTTCAAAACATACCAATTGAAGACGAAGCAAGATTAAATAATTATTGGTTTAGAAGAGATTTTTTAACAAAAATTTTTTCTCTTGCTGATTTAAGAAATTTATTTAATACTTGTAAAAATGTTAACCAACTTATTAAATTTCATGAACATTACAAATATATACTTATGTCTTATTCATCAACAAATTTAAAAAAATTAGGTAATTTAATTGCTAATTGGAAATCATATGGAATAAATAAAACCTTAAAACTATATAAAGAAATTTTTCTTGAAACACTTTCAAAAAATTCTACAAAGAATAAACATTATAATGTTCTTCAACACATATACGGACATATAAAAAATAAAATTTCTGATTATGAAAGAAAACATATAAATAAAATGTTAGAAAAATTTAAAGAAGAAAAACTCCAACTAGAAGCAATAATAGAATATATAAAAAGTTTTATTTTTAGATTTAATGATACTTATCTTGCAACTCAAAAATATCTTGAACCATTCCCTGAAGAACTAGTAAATAAAATAAAATTAGAGTAATTTATTTTCAATTTTTTCTTCTAAAGAAGATGGTTGTTTAAATTTTACATTATATTTTTTACATATCAAATTAGCAGAAATTCTGCCTGATTCAAATATTGTAGGTAAACCGCTACCTGGATGTGTACCTCCGCCAACTAAATAACAATTATCAAAACATTCAAACTTATTTCTTGGCCTAAAGTATAACATTTGACTTAAATTATGTCCTAAATTAAAAGTTGCGCCATAATATACATTATATTTATCTTGCCAATCTTTAGGTGTTATTATTTTTTCTACTTCTATGTTTTCTAATAAATCTTTTAATTCGGTCCTTTTTATAATTTCTTGTAATACTTTATTTTTAAATAATTCTTTTTCTTTTTCCCAATCAGTTTCACTATTTTGCAAATTGTGTACAGGAACTAACACATATATAGTTGATTTACCTTCAGGAGCTAATGTAGGATCTGTTTTTGAAGCATTTTGGATATAAAAAGAAATTTGTTCAGGTAAAGTTTTTCTTTTAAATATATCCTCAACATTTTTTCTATAATCTTTTGCAAAGAAGACATTATGATGAGGAATATTATATTTCTTTTTAACACCAAGGTATAACATAAATGTAGAACAAGAATATTTTTTCTTTGAAAGTTTTTCTTTAGAATATTTTTTAACATATTTTTCATCCATCAAATGTGTTACAGCATAAGAAAAATCAGCATTCACTATTACTTCATCTGCTTCAATGGATCTTCCATCTTTTAATTCAACACTAACAATTTTTTTGCCATTATTCACAATTTTTTTAACTTCATGATTAAGAAGCAACTTTCCACCTTTTTTAACAAAAACTTTAGCCATAGCATCAGAGATTTTATTTAATCCACCTATTACATGAAATATTCCAAATTTATGCTCAATGTATGCAATTATAGCAAATGCAGCAGGACATTCCCATGCAGACATACCCAAGTATTTTGACTGAAATGTAAAACAGAACTTTAAATTTTCACTTTTGAAATATCTTGAAAGTATTTGATATACACTTTTACCTATATCCAAGTGAGGTAAAGCTCTTAATAGAGGATTTTTTAACATATCAAAAAATGAAATATATGGTTTTTGAAAACATGGAAAAAGGTATTTAAATCTTTTCCCTTCAGATTCCAAAAATTTGTATAACCCTTTTTCTTCTCCTGGAAATTTTTTCTTGATCTCATCTTCAGTTTTTTTGTGATCATCTGAGAATAGAACTTCATTTTCGAAAAACTTTAATCTATACATTGGTTCCAACTTAACAAATTTAAGATAGTCTTCAGATTTTTCGTTTACTTCGTCAAACATTTCATCTAATATAAATTTCATCATAAGAAATGTTGGGCCTGTATCGAAAGTATAACCATCAATTTTTAAAGGAGCATTTCTTCCACCAACCACACTTTCTTTTTCCAGTATTGTAACATCAAATCCACGATGTGCAAGGATCATACCTGCCGTTAAACCACCAGGCCCTGCTCCTATAATAACGATTTTTTTATTTATTTTTTCTCTCATAATTCTTTTACCCCTTTAATGATTGCAAACAAATTATTAGCTTCGATTTCTTTTAAACTACTTTTTTCAATTTTTTTAATTTGTAATAAAGCAAATTATCTTTTCTTTTAATTTAAATTTCTTAAACTTTTGTTTTATCAACGTGTATCTTCTATTTTTGGCTTATAAATGAAAAAAGTATAAATATTTATTGTTAAATTTTAAAGGTTTCTTTTTATTCTTAAATCTTGTAAGTTGATGGTGATTTTTTTATCCTTTTGTCTTAACTTCTAAAACCTTTTTAGCTAACAATACTTCTCTTTCTACAATGCTATCAACAACCATTTTATGTCTATGTATTTATGTGAAATTAACAGAAGTCTCATTTTAATTTTAAATACGATATATTTATATTCTTAGGTCCACAGGATTGCCTACATTTATTACATAGGATGCACTCTGTATATAAAATTTTAAGTTTATCATTTTTCTCTATAATAGCATTTGTTGGACATATTGTCTTGCATATTTCACAATTAAAACACTTTACAGTGTTAATTTTTAATCTAAACAAAGAGATTTTTGAAAATAAACTCAAAACTCCTCCTAATGGACAGAAATATCTACACCATAATCTAATAAAGAGCAAACAAAATATTAGGACAAATATTAAATAAATAATACCTTTAAGTGATGTCTTATTAATAAGAAACATATGTTGAAATGGTTCAAAAAAAATAAATTTAGGATAAAACAAAATTAAAACTGCAAATATATATTTTGCATATCTATAAAGATATTCATATTTTCTTAAGAATTTCGCAACCACATTATCTTCTACTATTTCTATTTCAATTTCCTTTCCTAAACTTTTTTTATACCTTGTTTCAAAAAATTTTTTTATTTCAAACAAAAATTCTGTCACAGCACCAAATGGGCACAACCATCCACAGTAAAGCCGACCAATTAAAAGTGTTGTTAAAATTGTCAAAACTATTAAACTCCAAATAAAAATATTAGATTTGTGTGGGAAATTTTGATAAATTAAATTTTGTATATGATTAAACGAGAAACCTCCATAATACATTATACCTAAAAATATCACAGAGACAAACATTATTAAATATCGTAAAATTTTTATGTTATAAATGAAACCAAAAATCGCGATCAAGAAAAGAACCAGCAAAATAATAGTTCTTACAACTTCTATTTTTGTTAAACGAAAATTTGTCTTCTTGATTATGTTTTTTTTAATCAAACATTGATTTACATTTTTAACACATTGATATATAATTTCATTAACTGCAGAACACGAAATTGTCGCTCCGGTAATAGAATGTATATTTTTTCCTAATATAAATTCATTATAAGCATTTTTTCCATAATATTGACTTAAATATTTTTCAGTGAAAACATCTTTTGCATACATTTCTGTTTCATATTGTTCAATTACTTTTATCTTCTGTATTTTACCATCTAAAGAAAAATAAATTTGTAAATTTATATCCCCACCGTATCCTTTTATATTTTCATCAACCCAATCTTTACTTTCAACAAAAAATCTAGTAATTTCATTGTCTTCTAATACTAAAAAATATTCTCTATTTTTGCCATTATAAAAAACAGATGAAGAGATAAATCTTTCAAAACTTTCCTCAGCTTTTAAAATACTAAATAAAAATAATGTTATAAATAAAAATTTTTTCATATTATTTATTAACTATTAACCATCAACCCATTTATTCTCGGATGCTTTGATTAATCTATCCATAATTGTTTTCCCCAATCCAACATTTTTTACAGATTGGACTACAATATACTTTGTATTCATCTCTTCAGCAAGATGAAGACAAAAGTATAAATTTCTTGCAATTTCTTCAAACGTGTTTCCAAACGGTATTACAGACAAATCATCTGCTATAACTTTATAAAGTTTTTCTTTTGTTATGTTATTACATACGAATGTAAATTCTTTCAATTCTTTTTTTGACAGAGATTTTACAAATTTTAAAAGATTTCTAGCAAGATATGTAGTTTTCTTTGGTGAATAATGTTTTTTAAATAATCCAGGCGATTTTTTCTTTAAAATATTTTTTGGCTCTGATATTTTGATATTACATAATCTTTCTATTTTCTCTACTTCAACTGCTCCGTACCGTAATACTTTAAACGGTTTTGAAGTACAATCTATTACTGTGGATTCAATCCCATATTTTGTTCTTCCTGCATAAATAACATACTCTATTTCTTTTTTGTTTTTAAAATCTTTTAGTATGTGTTTTAATTCTGTTGAAGATATATGCGAAAAAATATTGGCAGATGGAGCAGCTAAAGGTGTTTCACAAAGTTTAATAAATCTTCTGGTTACTTCTAACTCTGGCATACGAATACAAACTGTATTTAATCCTGCAGTAACAATATCAGGCACTGTTTGTTTTTTATACAACACCAAACTTACAGGTCCTGGCCAAAAGTTTGATATAATTTTTTCCGCATCCAATGGTACATCAACAACAAGATCTTTTAATTGATTTAAATCGCTAATATGTACTATCAAAGGATCTGAATATGGCCTATTTTTAACAAGAAAAATCTTATTCACCGCATCTGGGTTAAAACAATCTGCTGCAAGACCATAAACAGTTTCCGTAGGTATCACAACTAAACTACCTTTTTTAATTGTTTTAACAGCAACGGAAAGTTTTTTATCAATCAGTTTTTGAGCTTTTATATTTGATATGTCTATTATTTTCATATTATCAACTAATCCAACTACTATCTTTAAAAACCGCCTCGCTTAACAACACTCAACTCTAAACTAATAACTACTTACTTTTTATTTTCTTCAGATTTTATCATCGGAACGAATCTTACAGGAAACACACTCTTTTTAGTAACTACTCCATTATGTTTTTCTACCACAACAAGTTCTTGAAAAACATCGCCTACAGGAAGTATCATCTTACCACCATCTTTAAGCTGTTCAACTAACTTTTGTGGTATCTCTTTTGGTGCACAAGTAACAATTATTTTATCAAACGGTGCATGTTCTGGCCATCCATAATACCCATCACCAACTTTTACAAAAATATTTTTATATCCCAACTCTTTCAACAATTTTTCAGCACGTTGTGCAAGTTCTGGAATAATCTCTATAGTATAAACTTCTTTACACAACTCAGCAAGTATCGCTGCTTGATACCCAGAACCAGTACCAATTTCTAAAACTTTATCATTTTTGTTAAGTTCTAAAAGTTCAGTCATTTTTGCAACAATATATGGTTGAGATATAGTTTGTCCAAATCCTATTGGTAAAGGTTCGTCAATATACGCAAGATGTTGGTATTCTTTTGGAACAAACTTATGTCGTTCAACTTTTAACATTACACCAAGAACTCTTTGGTCAGTAATATCTCTTGCTTTAAGTTGTGTTTCAACCATTTGTACTCTTTTTTGAAAAAACTCGTCAATATTATTCATATCTTTCCCCTTTGACGATATTTTTTGGTGTTTACAACAAAAAATAAAAAGCAGACATAAAAATATTAACAAAACTTTTTTCATATCTGTTCTTCAGAGATAATCTTAACTTTTTGTTTTTTCAACATAGCAGTTAACAGACCACATCCTTTTGTTAACTCATTGTTTATATATACAAAATTTACACCACAACTTGGACTTCTTTCCTTAAGTATTGCTTCTTTTATACCATATTTTTTAACAACACTACAAATTTTTTTGCAACTATTTATCAATTTTAAAGAAACATTTTTGCCATCAGAATTTATAATTTTTGCATTTTTTCTTTTATTTATTACATCTTCTCCATCACCGTTTTGATACCAAATTTTTTTCCGTGGTACTCCGAAGATTATTTCAGGACAAACTAATACCACTAACTCTTTATTCAACAATTTGTTTACAACTTTTTCATTATAATTATTCCCATTGTTATATTTACAATTTATTCCAACCAAACATGCACTTATTACAACTTTTTTATCTTTCAACATATTCTGGGCAACTCCTCAGCAATAGGTAGTTCAACAATTCTTTTTGTACCGTATAAAGTTTTTAACACAACTTTTGGTTTTTCATCACTTACAACTTTACCTATTATAGCAGCATCTTTTCCTAAAGGATGTTGTTTAAGTATTTTTACAATTTCTTCAGCAACAGTTTCAGATACAATCATCAACATTTTTCCCTCATTTGCAATATTTAATGGATCAAACCCAAGTAAATCACAAAAATGTTTCACATTATCTTTTATAGGTATTTTTTCCTCTTCTATTTCTATACTTAAGCCTTTTGTTTTATTTACAATTTCGTTTAACGCAGCAGCAACACCACCTCGTGTAGGATCACGCATAAATTTTATATATTGAGCATAGTTTGAAACCAACACTTTTTCAACTAACCCTTTTAATGATGCACAATCACTTTGTATATCACTTTTAAACCCATATCCTCCACGAGATAACAACACTGCACAACCATGTTCTGCAATAGAACCTGTAATAATTACAGCATCTCCTGCCTTAATCTTATTATAATTTAAATCAATATTATTTTCAATGACACCGATACCAGCTGTTGTTATAAAAATTTTGTCACACATACCCTTTTGTACAACTTTTGTATCGCCAGTTACAATTTTAACATTTTCTTTTTCTGAAACTTCTTTTATTGAAGAAAATATTTTTTCTATAACTTCTGTCTCAAGTCCTTCTTCTATAATTAATGATAAAGATATAAACAACGGTTTTGCACCTACACATAACAAATCGTTAATAGTTCCACAAATACTAAGTTTGCCAATATCACCGCCTGGAAAAAAAATTGGTGTTACTGTATAACTATCAATGCTAAATGCTAATTTTATATTATCCGAAATTTTTATAACAGCTGAATCAAGTAGTTGGTTTAATATATCGTTAGAAAAGTATTTTAATACAAAATTATTAATAAACTCAAAAGTATGTTTCCCACCTGAACCATAAGATAACAAAATTTTGCCTTTCATATTGCACAAACAAACGAGGTTAGAAAACCTCTCCTACAAATATATGTAAATGTGTAGATGGGTGAATGTGTAAATGTGTTAACTACCTAAAACCTTTCTACTACTTATAATTTTCGCAGGCTGAAGCCTGCGGCTACCATTTATTATTGAACTATAAACTAATAACTAATAACTAATAACTCTTAACTATTGTCTATCTTTCATATTTATAATATGCAGCACAAGAACCTTCAGAAGATACCATACATGCACCTACAGGATTTTCAGGTGTACAAACTTTTCCAAATAATGGACACTCAAGCGGTGTAATTTTTCCTATTAATACATCGTTGCATTTACATTTTGTATCATCCACATTTTTTACCACAATATTTGGAATATTAAAAATTTTTTCAGCATCAAACATTTCGTATTCTTCCTTCAACTTAGCAGCAGAATCAACTACAAATCCTAACCCACGCCAGGTTCCCCCTGTTGGTTCAAAAACTTCTGATATAATTTCTTTCGCATATTTATTACCTTCATAAGAAACAACACGAGTATACTCATTTTGTATTTGTGGACAGGAATTAACTATCGTTTCTAACAACATTCTTATTCCTCGTACAATATCTAATGGTTCAAACCCTGTTATAACACCGCTAAGATTATATCTTTCTACAATCCATGAATAAGATTTTTCTCCAACTATAACACTCAGATGTCCAGGAAGTATAAACCCGTCAATAGAACCATCAGTTTTTATAAACGATGATAAAAAGTTTCTACTATATAAAATCAAAGTTTCTAAAGCAGGCAAAAAAAATTTGTTCCCTATAAAGAAAAACAAATTTTTAATATTTCTCTTTTTTGTTTCTTTTACTACACAAGCGACAACAGGCATTGTTGTCTCAAACCCTATAGATAAAAAGACGACTGGTTTGTTAACATTTTTTGCAACTTCTAAATTTTCGTATGGTGAATAAACAATTCTTACATCTTTACCACTAACTTTTTCTTTTTCTAAACTACTTTCAGTCCCTGGAACACGATATAAATCACCAAAAGTTGTCATAACAACATCGTAATTTCTCAAAATATAAATTGCTTTATCTATATATTCCTGTGGAGTAACACATACTGGACAACCCGGTCCTGAGACAAGTTTTATATTTTCAGGCATCATTTTTCTTATCCCATATTTTGCAATTTGCATAGTGTGTGTACCACAAACTTCCATAATACAAACTTTTTTATTAATTTTTTTTGCCAACTTGTGTATTTTTTCAACTTCTAATTCAACATTTTTTTTATCTTTAAATTGTGAATAATTATAACCATTTTGATTCATAAACTTTGATACTGATTTTTTTAAATTAAGACGAGCTAAAATTTTATAACATTTCCTGCATTTGTTTATACAACTTCAATGTTTCTTCTGCAGAATCAATATCTATTTTCTGTATTACAAAACCTACATGGATTAAAACATAATCTCCTACTTTAACTTCGGGAAGTAAATCAATTCTTGCAGTACGTTTTATCCCTTCGTATTCACACACAGCCTCGTTACCGTTTATTTCTACAACACGCATCGGTATTGCTACACACATAGTTTTTCCTCCCCAAAATACTTAAAATGTTACTCCTAATGTAAAACCTATACTTAAATTGTTAGCAAACAATGTTAAATCTTTAGATATTTTTGTTTCTTGTGGATACATTGCACCTACTATGTCTAGGTTTACAACAAGAATTTTTATTCCTAACCCAAAAGTATAAAGTTGATCATTTTCATATGCTAAATTTTTAATATAACCAACACGTAATGATGGTAAAAACGGCGAGTTTATTTCTAACCCTAAACCTAAATTTTGGACATCATACCCTTCAACAAAAGTTTCTATTTTATTTAAATCATAACCTATGTTCAAAGATATTATCTTTAACAATTTTCCTGAGACACCAATAGACACTTGCCGTGGTAGTTTTAGTTTTTCATCAGTAGAAGCTAAAGTAAACTCTGGTTCTAGAAGATTTTTTATTACTAATCCTACTGAAGTTTCAACCACAGGTACTGGTAATTTATATATTGTTCCGACATCTATCCCTACTGCTTGAGAATTTCGTACAAGTTTGTTTTCAAACTTAGTAATATCGTTGAAATCAATTGTATCTTTTTCTTGAAAAACTTTGAAGTTATAATACACTGTTTTTCCTATAAAATATTTAACTACAGCTCCGAGAAATAAGTTATCAATTATTTCGTATGAAGTAGCTAACGATATTTCAGTATAGTTTACCCCTTTCAACACTAACGCACTTTCATTATTTACAAAAGATGAATTTTTGTTCAACATATTGTTTACAAAAGTTGTAATTAACTCTTGCAAATTTTTATCATTAAGTTGTGTTACAGCATTTTTAATTTCTTCATCTGATACACCATTATCTTTTGCTAAATTTATTAACGCGTTTGCAATACCTTCGTAATTAGATTTAACTTCCGATGAAATTTCTACACCAAAATTTTCTAATGTTGATACAATCCAACCTATAGCATGCACAAGTTCATCCCTTGTTGATTCAAGTTGTGGATATTTCAAAGTATCTGTAGTAATTTCTACACCTTTATAACTTCCTCCATCTGCAAATTTTAAGCTGTTTGACACTAACGGCGCAGATGGTGAAAATATAGTAGAAACACCTAAACTAAACCCTGTATCTATATACGGCTTAAGACCTAAATTTGAAATATTTCTTACACTGAATGCATAATTTTTTATTTTAACACCAATTCCTCCATCAGCCTGTATTATTACACCTTTACCTGGTTTATTTATCTCAACTAGATTTTTTATCCCGTTGAACAACGCTGAAATTTGTGTTACATCTAATGATCCACCATATTGTTGTGCATCACGTATCTTATTATATTTTTCTACACAATCAACAATTTGGTTCACATTATACAAAATATTACCAGTAAAATTTGCTGAAGCAAGAATGTCTAATTTTAAATCAAAAATTTTTCCATCATACAACCCCGCTGGGTTGGTATATATAGAATACACATCACCATAATTTGCTGTATATGCTGAACCTAAGGACAAAGGTTTGTTCCCATAACTAATCTGTGCTGAAACAAAATTATGAATTAAAAAAATAAGATATAATGTTATAATCTTATTTTTCATAATATATCCTCATAGATCTAAGCATGGTCAAAGACCGTGCTTACAATATTTAATTTTAAACAAATAACTCTTAGCTCTGCACTCTTTTCAATTTTCCCCACTAACCATTTGTTTTTATTTGTTTGCAAGTTTTTGTTGAGCAATGTTAGACCAATAACTGTTAGGATACAGAATATTCATTTTTTCGTATATACTTCTTGCAGATTGTGTATCACCTTTGAGTTCGTAACAAAATGCTAAACTTTCATAGACTCTTGGTGTATAACAATGTTCAACATATTTCTGTGTAATCTCGTTAAAAACATTTATTGCGTTATCAAAATCATTCAAAGCTAAATAACTTTGTCCCAAAATATACATCATTGGTACAACAACAGATTTCGGTTTTTTAATTTTAAGAAAATCAATACAAACCTGTTTTGCTTGAACAAAATCTTTGTTATCATACAAAGTGTTCGCTTTAAGAAACATTGCATACCCAGCATATTTTGAATTTTTATAATGGTTAATAATTTCGTCTAAGATTTTATATCCTTCATTAAAATTTTTTTGATATATATAACTCTCAGCAATAAGTATACGTTGTGAAACATATTCTTTTGTTTGTTTAATTCGGTAAATTATGATTACAAATAATAAAACAGATATTATTACTCCTGTACCTATTCCTATTATCCAGTTTTTATATCTTTCGTAAAAATTTTTTATTATTTGCAAAAATATTTCAGTTGGTTTTTGTTGCATAATTTTTCACCTCTCAATAAAACAATTTAATTTATGATATATATTATATATATTATAACTAATGCTAAAGCATCACCCTATATAATATGATTTTGTCCCCGATGGGAATCGAACCCATATCAGTAGCTTAGGAGGCTACCGCTCTGTCCATTGAGCTACGGGGACAGTAAAATGAGTTATTGAGTTAAAACTTAATATTTAACAATTGAAAAAACTTCATAATCTTTAAGTTTTTCCCTAGGGTTTAAATATGTCAGTTCAACTACAAATCCTAACCCTACAACTTTGCCACCACATTTTTCTGCTAATTTTGCTACAGCGTATGCAGTACCACCAGTTGCTAAAACATCGTCTATAATCACCACATTTTCTCTTTGGCTAATTGCATCTTGATGTATTTCCAAAACATCTTTCCCATACTCAAGTTCGTATTCAATACTTATCGTTTTATATGGGAGTTTCCCTTTTTTTCTTACAGGGACAAATCCACAATTAAGTTTATATGCTACCGTACTACCGAAAATAAACCCGCGTGCTTCTATTGACAAAACTTTTTGTACATTTTTATGTTTAAAATAATCAGCCAGTGTATCAACTACAAACTTAAAAACAACAGGATTGTTTAACAAAGGTGTTATATCTCTAAAAATTATTCCTTTTTTAGGGAAATTTGGAATATCACGAATATAATTTTTTACTTCTTCAAAATTCATACTTTTTCTCCCATTTCAAGCATAAAGTTTGTATTTTACATATGCTGTCAACTTATTTAATATTTGTTTTTCCATTTGTCTTACATATTCTGGTGAAACATGTAACACCTTCGCAATTCTTCTATATGAGAACTTATTCTCTTGTGGAAGAAATCTATGCCTTATAATAAATATCTCTTTTTTGTTAAAAAGTTTATTTATTACTTCTTCTAAAGTTTCATAAAATGATATTATTGACAAAATCTCTTCTGGTTTTAAAGAATTATCTTCAATAAAATCTTCAATAGTAGCATCATCTCCCACTGGTGTAGCGAGAGATTCTGCTGCAGACAACATGTTTACTTGATGAGCAATTTTTCTTGCTTTCTTATATGAAATTTTCAAAATTTTAGCTAACTCGCTCAAAGACGGTTTTTTACCAGTTTCCTTTAAAATTTTGTCATACACTTTAAACCATTTTTTAAACGTTTTTATCAAAGAAGACGGGATTTCTGTCACTGCAAACGGTTTTTCTTCTTTTAAAAACATTTGTATAGATTGTTTTATCCAATATTCAGCATATTTTCTAAACGAAGTAGTTGTCGACACTTTATGCCTGTGTATAGCTTTTAAAAGTCCTATAATACCTTCCTCAATTAAATCAGAAAGTTCTAAACTTGTATTTTTATATTTTCTATAAAATCTTTTAGCAATTTTTACAACAAGCCATAAATAAGAATTTACTATTTTTTCTTTTATTTTTTGATCTTTTGTGATCCTATACTGTTTTAACAATTTGTTTAACTCTTCTTTTTTAAGCCGCGGTGTTGAATTAATTATATCATGTATATATTCAGGTATTTCTGTCATTTTTTAGAACACTATTTTAAAATCTTTATAATTCTGAGGAGATATAGGATGTATTTCTATTTCTTTAATTACAGCATATTCATGTTCAGTTTTTATTCGTTGGATAAACCTATCAATACTTGTTTTTTGTTTTGCTTCAGCAACAATTTCAACACTACCATCATAATTGTTTTTAACATAACCACATATATTTTCCTGTTCTGCAATTTCTTGTACAAACCATCTATAACCAATCCCCTGCACTCTCCCTCTCACAATTATTTTTACACTAACCAATTCAGTCATTTTACTACACCTTGATCGAAATACCAAATATAAAGTTGTAAAACAATATGTTATTCAAATTCTTCATATCTGATATAAACAATCCTAATTTAACATCAGGCATAAGAAGGATTCTTACACCTAACGCATAAAGTTCTTCAATAGGATTAACATCTATCATATACTCAACCCATTTTGTATATTTTGATATAGCAACTGAATATTTAATCTTTTCTTGTTGAATAAAAGAAAAAAACAAGTTTACTAAAATTGAAGTTGAAAAAAATTGTGGCAATATTTTTTCAATTGATACAAACGGCGTAGTTTTGTAAAATCCGACAGCAAAATCTATAGGTTGTTCTTTTGAACTAATAATTTTATATTTAACATACGGCGAAATTTTTGTTATATTTTTTCCAAACTCCATAACATTTTGTTGTTCATTAAGATTAAACTTGATCCCTACTTCAGAATTTGTTGTTGCTCCGTATGTTATAGAAACATCAAACCTGTAGATACCTAACAACAATTTTTTTTGACTAAGAACATAAGTATTTATTGAATAAAACTTGCCACAAGAACCTTCTACACGTACACACTCAGCAAAATATTTATATCTACTTATTGTAGTTTCTGAAGAAAATAAATAATTAAACAAGACAAAAAACAACAAAATAAATTTTGGCAGTTTTATAAATCCTTTGTGAATTAACAATTTTGTTTCCTCAATAGTTGTTTTGATAATAGCCTTTGCGTTATTGTATAACTGTTTATAAGACAATTTTTTTCTTGCTAACCCTTGTTTAATCGCAACAACAGCAGCAGATGCTGCTATCTCAGGATATAACTCCCATTCCTCCATTGTAGGTATTATATAATTTTCATTAATTCCTTTTTTCTCTGCAAACTTAGCAATAGTTTCTGCAACTTTGATACACATTTCATCGGTAATAGTTTTTGCTTGAACATCTAACACCCCTCGGAATATACCCGGAAAACACAAAGAATTATTAACCTGGTTAGGGTAATCTGACCTACCAGTAGCAACAACCACAGCACCTGCTTGTTTTGCTTCTTCAGGTAAAATTTCTGGAACAGGATTTGCTTCAGCAAAAACTATAGGTTTACTATTCATTTTTTTAATCCATTCTTTTTTTATTACACCAGGTCCAGGTCGTGATGCTGATATAACCACATCTCTACCTACTAACGCTTCTTCTATTCCACCTTTAATTTTTTCCTTATTTGTTTTTAGACACAATTCCCATTTTTCTTTATACAATTCAGCATTTTGTTTTATATCTTCTCGATCAGGATGAAGGATACCTTTTGAATCTACTACAACAATATTTTCAGCCTTAACTCCAGCTTTTATCAACAATCTTGCAATACAAACATTTGCTGCACCCGCACCTATTAAAGCAACTTTTATCTCATTGAGTTTTTTATCAACAATTTTTAGTGCATTTATAAGACCAGCAAGTGTAACTGTAGCAGTTCCTTGTTGATCATCGTGCCAGACAGGTATATCTAATTCTTTTCTTAATCTTTCCAAAATATAAAAACATTTTGGTTGTTCAATATCTTCAAGATTTATTCCGCCAAAAGATGGAGCAATTGTTTTCACAACTTCTATAATTTTATCAGCATCTTTAACATTTAATACAATAGGTATCGCATCAACACCGCCAAGATATTTAAAAATTAATGCTTTACCTTCCATCACAGGTAATGCTGCTTCAGGACCAATATCCCCCAATCCTAATACACGACTACCATCAGATACAATAGCTATTGTGTTCCACCTGTTTGTATATTCAAAAACTTTTTGTTTATCTTTATAAATTTCTTGTGATACAGCTGCAACACCTGGTGTGTACCAATAATTGAAATCAGACAAGTTTCTTATAGGACATTTTGGCAAAGTAGCAATTTTACCTTTATAAAACTTATGTAACTTTAACGATTTTTTATAAATTTTGTTTGTCTTTTTTTCTCTCATTTTTTTACTTTGAACATAGTGGTCGGGGTGGTGGGACTTGAACCCACGGCCTCATGGTCCCGAACCATGCGCTCTGAATCCAACTGAGCCACACCCCGAAAAAAACAAGTTTACACTCTCTTTTTATAAGCTTCAAGAAATGAATCACAATAAAGTTGTTTCCCTAACAACAATTCAGCTGTTATAATAGAGTCAATAAGATCTTTATCCAGAGGGTTAAGTATAGCGCTGTCAAGCCCGTTGTGTATCGCTAAAACAATATAAGTACGGTCTATTAAACTTCTGTATTGTGTCCCTTGGGATACGTTTGATAAACCTAACAAACTTTTTGGTGGCGGGTCTGAGAGAACTTTTATTTGTTGTATAACTTCAAGTACAGCAGCAGCATTTTGTTGGGCAACATTAACAGGAAGTATCACAGGATCAATATACAAATTTGTAAGGTCATATTCGTATTCTAAACATTTTGATACAATATTTGTAACAAGTTCCATTTTACCAGAAGTATCCTGTGGTACACCATGTTTTGATATTGTTAACGCGATAAGTTTAGCATTATATTTTTCTGCCATAGGAACATAAACATCGAGTTTTTCGTTGTCAGCATGTGTTGAATTTATAAAACTTCCTTCTCCAGCAAGTTTTAACCCTTCCTCCATTATCTCAGGTTTTGTAGTATCAATAGCTAACGGTGCAGATGTTACTTCGCGGATAGTTTTTATCAACCATATCATATCTTCTAAAGGATTTAACGATTCAGGTCCTACATTAACATCTAACGCGTCAGCACCGGCTTCAAGTTGTTGTAAAGCAAGATTTTTTATAAACTCAGCATTACGTTCTTTTATAGCTTGGCTCACTTTTTTAAACATACCATTAATTTTTTCACCTATTATATACATAGTTTTTTTCTCTAAAAATTTAGATTTGTGTTATAAGTTTATAACAAATTTGAATATTATAATCAATAGATGAGAAAAATCAGTAGTATTTTAGTGATAAGAAAAAAACAGAAGTTTAAAAATAATTTTCAAAGTTTATTCTTACTGCTGAATTTTTAGAATTTTTAATCAAGTGTTTCTCATTGTTAAAAAAATCCAACCATGTCCGTCATAAATAGCAAAACGTTCTATTGCTTTTGTTAATTATTATGGTTAAATTTCTTCAAACCGTTTATTTTCATACCCTTTTCTTATTGCAGATATTTGTCAACAAAATTTTATATCTTTTCCATCTTTTGATTTGACTACAAGATAATTAGTTACTCTTTCTGCTATATAAAGTTCTGTAAAATCATCAATGGGAGTAAGATGTACAAGATAAGACTTAGATTTCTGAGATTTGTCAGACATTGTCTGACGAATTGGAAATGATTGATAAAAAAGCCTCATCATTTTTAGGTTTGTAGGTGAAAAACCTTTCCCAAATTTTTGAGATAGATCACTTGATAATCTCACAAGTAATTTTTCTTTATATTTTGCTATTGCTTTTCATTCTCTCTTACAAAACTTCTAACTTCTTGTATTTGTTCATCTGTTAGTTGCATAGTTTTTTATTTTAATAATTTAGTATTTTAATAAATTACTAACATCAAAATCTGACAAAAGTGCTACAAACGGGGAATTTGAAACTTTTTTAAAAAGTTTTTCGTCTGCAGTAATAAATTTACATTTCATTTCTTCTGCTAAAGCAATAAATATAGAATCATATACTGTGACATCTTTTTCTTCTGCTATTTTTACAGTATTTTCTATCAATGTTTTGTAAGGTGAAACAAAATATAAGTCTAAATCATATAAAGTATCTATACATTCTTTCTTTTCTATCTTATTAAAACTTTTATTATATCGCAAAACATTAGTAAATTCGTAAATAAGTAAATCAGGAACTATTATGGTAAAGTTTCCTGATCTATAATGTTCCAAAATTTCAAGTGCTACATCACTATCTTTTTCTTTAACAAACCATTTAACTACAACACTTGTATCAATTACATACATCATCTTTGTCTCCATTTACGAATTTCTTTCACACTATCAAAACCTTTACACTCTCTACGAAGGCTTTTGATTTTTTCAACTGCTTTGTTGATTTTGTCTAAATTTTTTATACGCATTTCTACTATTGTTTTTTTAACTTCTTTAGTTGTTTTCATTTTTTTCACTCCTTTAGAATTTTTTCTCTTACTCTTTCATATGGTATAGATTTTTCTTTTTGTCTTCGCAAATAAGTTAATACATCACATATATATTCTCTAAGTTTCAAATCACTTAATAATTTTTCAACGATGCTTTCTTTCTCTTCTTGTGATAATGATTTAAATGCTGTAACAAACACTTCAGAAATTGCCTCTTTCTTACTTAATGTTTCTCTTTTCATTTTACTTTCCTCCTGGTATTTTTGTAGTTCTTTGAAAAATATAAAATTTAAATTGTAGTATCAATAAAAAAGCAAACTTTTTTCTAAAATCTATTTTCTTAACAGTAATGAAAAAAACAATATAAAATTTTTTAATTAACTATTAACATAGAACGTCGCCCTTGGCCTCCAAGACCAAGGAAAAAAACATCACGAAAGGAGGTCTAATGTTTTTATCTAGTGGTGGAGGAACTATTTGTGGACGTAATAACACTCTATATGACATTTTTTCACAAAAAAGGTTCGCAAATATAACATAAACAAAAATAATAAAGAGTATATTAAATCTTGCTATTACCAGTTTATAATCTTTATTATTTTTTTCATTTTTCTAGTATTCTGGAGGAGGATATATTATATCAGAAAAATCTAAATCCACAACTGTTGTTTCATTAGTATTGATAACTACATTTTTCCGTCCAGTCATCCAAATTATATCAAACTCAATCCTGCGTGCTACAATCGTATATGTTACTGTAGGTACTTTAATTAAATAACTACCATCTACATCAGAAACCGTTAACCATTCACCAACACTGACTTCTGCAACTATAGGAGCACCTACTTTTGTTACTTTCCCTGTTAATATTCCAGTTTCCCCTATATAGTTTGAAGGAAGTAATTTCTTAAAAGAAAAATTTAACTGAACTTCAGTTACTTTGTTTGCAAAAATATCGACGAGATATCATTTCCCTATTTGAATTTTATTATTACTTAAAATGATGCGATATTTGCTCGAAGACAAACTATATGAAAATGTACCATCATCCGATATCTGTGTGGTTACTAAAAAAGGAATGTCAGGATATCTATAATCTCTTACAACAACTTGAATTCCACTATGTGTATATTCTCCACTCAGACTTTTAACTACACTATGAAGAATACCTTTTTCTCCCTCATAATTTGGATCTACTGGATTGTTATGTTCTAAATTTTTAAGAAAATGTTCAAAAAATCCACAACTTGTCAACATATTATTATAAAACCTACCTTATCACAATGTTATTTTGTCTCTTCCTTGTCGTGATTCCCCAACTATGTAAACATCTATTATTCCGTAAATCCAAACCACAACTGCTAATAGTTAAATAATTACTCACTAAATGATAATTGTTTGTTACATTGTAATACTTCTAAATATCATATTTATTCGTTGATCACATATATTTATCATACGAGGTTTTTCTCATTTGATAAGTACCAAGTAACAACTATACCTGACACCAAAAGAATTTCACTTGACACAATAATCACACCTTTACACAATTCGCAAGCGGGCGATTAACTAAAACTTAAAAGAAATACCTGCGGTAAGAATATGCTGGTTAAGTTCAGAAATAGATGGTGTCCAGGCAAGGTTTATACCAAGTTTGTCTTTGTATACAAAACCAAAACCTAATGAAAAACCTATCAACGCATCGGTCGATGGGTTGTAGCCCACACGAATCGGGATTGCAAAATCTTTAAACCCAAGACTGTATTCAACACCAATACTACAACTTGGAGAATTATCTGATGGTAAATTGATATCTAACGCTGTGATTAAATTGTCAAGTATTTTATAACTTCCACCTACTTTAAATACTAACGGCAGTTTGTCCTCTTGTTCTATAAACTTTATACTACCAAACAAGTTTTGTACTGCTGCAGCTAATTTCAACTTTTCATTCAACACAACAATACCACCAATATCAGCTGATGGTGAAGAAGCAGATCTGTCGTCAATTGTTTCAGAATAAAACTTACCCGTAATACCAACAGAAATTTTTTCGTTTAGTTTCCTTGAGTAAACTAAAGATGTAAAAACACCGTTTGCTGTAAAAGTTTTGTTTGTAGGATTACCGCTTGTATCATATTCGTCCATATCACCTGCAGTAAAATAATTAACCGCTATACCAAAACCACCTATCTTTGTTGGGAAAACAAAAGATAAATACCCGTATGATGTCTCAACCAACCATTTGGTATAAGCAAAAGATACCTCTTTTGATGTAGTAAGTGATACACCAGCTGGATTTATTGATAAAGAATCAGCATCAGTAAATGTACTGTATGCACCACCAAGTGAGACAACCTTGGGGGACAAAAAAACTTTAAACATACAAGATGTTGTACCAACATTCTGACCTCCTGCAAATAATACTGTTGATAACAATAATATAAATATTACTGTTAACATTGTGTTATCTTTCTTACCTTAAAATCCCACTTGTTGGCAGGATAAAATGTGCAGCTACTTGATTATCGCTAACTTCTTTAATACTTTTATTGGTTCCTCGCCCGATTTCTCTGCACAGATATAATAAATATAAACACCGCTTGATACATCTTTTACATCCCATTCATATTCGTATGCAAGTTTACCTCTGATTAACTTTGGCGGTCCTGTAAGTGTTGTTTTGTGAACCAACTCGCCTGCAATGTTGTAAATTTTTATCTCTATCT